>Ga0326511_10000020_pt1 | contig 119160 bp, 96 predicted proteins | sample 0_2496_0518_D_FD_203701 | JGI IMG/M metagenome (GOLD analysis project Ga0326511, IMG submission 203701) | Bovine rumen microbial communities from UC Davis, California, United States - 0_2496_0518 | ecosystem: Host-associated > Mammals > Digestive system > Stomach > Rumen | place: USA...
AAAAACGCCTGCCACGCCGAGAACCTTTGCCAGAATGATCGAAGCGGCCAGATTGATTCCCGCGAAGGCGAACGGCACCCAGGAATCCTCCAGATATGTGCCCGACGCGCCCTTCATGGTGATCAGCGGAATGCGAAGCCCCGTCAGATAATTGTTTACAACGATCATGGCGACCGTAAAGGTATCAAAAACAAATTTTTCTCCGATCCACACCTCTCCGATGAACGGATTGAAGAGGCACATGAAGCAGACCGCCTCGAAGCTGTAGATAAAGAACGCGCCGAACATCATCGTGTCGAAAAGTTCCCGCTTCCGCTCATCGGTCTCGACCGCCACCACGTTTCCCATGGCCGCGGACGTCCCCGTAAAAAATGTGCCGATGTAGGCATTGACCAGATTGCGGATCATCAGATAGTTGGAATAGATGCCCGTCGCCGCGAGGCTGACGAACTTCGTGATGATCAGGTTGTCGGTCGAATTGACCAGATAATCGCCGATCTTCTGGATGATGAGGCCGCCGACGTTTTTTCGGATCGTCGACCGCTGCTCATCCGAGATCTTCTCCTTCGTGCGGAAATCGACCTCTTTGTACTCTCTTGTAATGAAGCGGTTCTGCAGGACCATCAGCAGCAGCGAGCAGGCCAGCTGCACGATCAGGTAGATGATGTAACTGCGCCAGATGAGAAGCACGGCGATCTGCGCGAAGGTCTGCACCACGTTCATCACGATGCCGAGCGGCATGATCCGGTAAGCGCGGTTGTCCGAATTGATCAGTGTCGTCTTGTAGGAAAGGAAATAGCCGAAGACGGTCGTCGCAAGGAAAGTGAAATACGCGAAATCCGTCCCGGCTGGCTGTTCGGCCGGCGGTACAAAGAAATCGAGACTGAAGAAAAGGCCGATGCCGGCAACAAAAACGATCAGGCCGATCACGCGATATGCCCGGCGATACAGGGACATCAGCGCGCTGACGGACTTGTAATCCCGCTCTGCAAGCGGTTTGTACAGGCTGAAGCCGATCGCCGTCGCAATGCCGAGCTCGGAAATGGCCAGAAATCCGAGCACGTTGCCGAGGAGTCCCGCCAGACCTAAGTAATCCGCCCCGAGGACCGCGATAAAAACGGTTCTCGAAACGAGGCCGAGCAGCGCCGACAGAATATTGCCGACGAAGGAAAAAATAATATTTTTACCCGACTGCTCTAATCTTGACATAAATTCTCCACATCCTGTCCCGCCTGACGAGCTCTCTGCTTCATCTGCGGCACGGTTTCCTCCAGTTTATTTCGAATCGGATCTTCGTTTTTCATGATCCGCACAAACGCATCCTTCAACATTTCTTCCCGGTTCATCTCGCCAACCGGAACGACATAGCCCTCTTCACTTCCGAAGAGATCTCTAGCGATCCCCCGCGACTTCACGGAATACCCGATTACCAGAGACGGTACATTCGTCGAATAGGCAGCGATCGACGCGTGCGTTCTGGCGCCGACAAAGAAGCGGCACTTTGCGATGATATATTTCAATCTCCGGCAGTCGCAGTCATCCACAAATATAATTCGCTCCGACTGTCCCGAATCCGCGAAGGCATCGCGGATCTTCCGCAAAACGATCCGGTCATCATTGTCATTCCAGATGACATGCGGGATCAGCGCGATCGTAAAGTCGGTGTGTTCCAGCAGATATTTCACAAGCGCACAGCAGTTTTTCATTGCCATACCGGTCAGATTCTCTCTCGCAACGACCATCGGACTGATGTTCAAAGCGACCGTACGACCGGGAACAAAGCCCTCCGGGAGAGCCGTCTCCGTCATTTCCAGCCCGAAGGCAGGATCGGCGGTAAGCTTCGTGCGCGGATTGACCTGATGCAGTGCCTCATAACTGATCGATTCCCTCGCTTCGATCAGATCATAGGATGACAGGTCCTTCCTGATCTTTCCGATGTGGGTCCTTTCCGGCTCCACCGAACAGCCCCAGAGCACCGTGCGGGTGCCCTGCTTCTGTGCCAATTCGTGCATCAGGATGTAGCGGTAATAATCATCATAGCAATAGTTGTCGCCGCCAGCGGCCAGGCAGACATCACCCTCTTGCATCATCCCGAATGATTTCCGGTAGCGAAGTTTTTCCATCGGAATAAAATCATGAAAAAGCTTCAGTCGCAGATAGGCGGGAACAAAGCCGCTCACCCTTCTGTCAACGGGATCATCGGTTTCGCGGATCAGATCACAGGAGCGGTCGAGTCCGTACCAGAAATCCTGCTCTGGCTCCGTGCTGATGAGCGAGATGCGCCGGTCCGTCAGAAGAGATGTCGTCGACCGCACGATCGCTTCGCATCCGTGATTCTCGCTGCCGCCGTGACCACACATAAATATTTTGCTCATATCCGACTCCTTCCTTCGCGGCAATTTCCTTATTTTCCAGCTGTCATTGTCTTATTGCTTATTTTCCGGCCGTTTTATTGCCGCCACGGATGCTCATGCCCCGCATTCCGCGGCACCTTTCGCCCCGTCTCGCGCTCCGCATTCCGCGGTGGAAAAGCAACAATTTCCTTATTTTCCGGGCTTTTTATTGCCTCCGCGGACGGACGCAGCCCGCCCAGCCCTGAGAAAGCAACAAATTCCTTGTTTTCCTGCATTTTTATTGCCTCCGCGGCTCGCCAGACCCCGGAAAAGCAACAATTTCCTTGTTTTCCTGCATTTTTATTGCCTCCGCGGCTCGCCAGACCCCGGAAAAGCAACAATTTTCTTGTTTTTCGGCTTTTTTATTGCCGCCGCGGCTCTCCCGGCCCCGGAAAAGCAATAATTTCCTTGTTTTTCGGCTTTTTAATTGCCTCCGCGGCTCTCCCGGCTCCGGAAAAGCAACAATTTCCTTGTTTTTCGGCTTTTTTATTGCCTCTGCGGCTCGCCCGGCTCCGGAAAAGCAACAATTTTCTTGTTTTTCGGCTTTTTTATTGCCTCCGCGGCTCTCCCGGCCCAGAAAAAGCAATAATTCCCTTACTTTCCGGCTTTTTTATTGCCGGGGCGGCTAGGCACGCCTTGCCCAGCCCCGGAAAAGCAACAATTTCCTTACTTTCCGGCTTTTTTATTGCCGGGGCGGCTAGGCACGCCTCGCCCGGCCCCGGAAAAGCAACAATTTTCTTGTTTTTCGGCTTTTTTATTGCCTCCGCGGCTCGCCCGGCCCTGAAAAAGCAATAATTCCCTTACTTTCCGGCTTTTTTATTGCCGCCGCGGCTAGGCACGCCTTGCCCGCCCCCGGAAAAGCAATAATTTCAGTAATTTCTTAATTTCACCTTAGGATCCGTCTGCCGCCGAGCGCGAACTGGGCATAGACGATCTTCTCCTTTGCGGAAAAAGCCTTCGACGCGAGGATATTCGGCAGATACTTCCTATAGATCCTCCGCGCTTTCCTCACAAAGCGGTGTCCCTCTTCCAGCCCGCCGCGATGCGCGTTCTGTACATGCTGCATCAGATGCGAGAGCGTCACATAGAAACACTTCGCGTCGAGCTTCTTATTTCTTCTGATCAGATCGGCAACGGCGTCAAGACCCGTCAGCACATCCTCCGACGGACACTTCTCATTGCGGCACATTGCTCCCGCCTCGTTGCGCAGGTACTCATAGCAGACCGAAGGAAGGGCCGCGACCTTGCGGCATTTCCCGAAAGCCTGCGCCGAAAAAACAATGTCCTCATAGACGGTGAGCTCGGGGAAGGAAAGCCCGGCGATCACCCTTCTTCGGAACAGCTTACCGTACGGTCCGGAATTCACCCGTTCTCTGGAAAGCATCCTGTTAAGGATCTGCGTGCCGGTAAAAACTCCTCTTTCCGGCGAATAGATCTGCGTCCGCACGCCGTTTTCGATATACGCGACTGCCGTTACGACCGCGTCGGCATTTTCTTTCTCCAGGGTCTCCCTCATGCTGCGGATATAATTATCGGGGATGCGGTCATCCGCATCGACAAAGGCGATATAGTCCCCCTTCGCCTGCCGCATGCCCTCGTTTCTGGCCGCGGAAACACCTTTATTCTCCTGATGGAAGACGCGGACACCGCGGATCTTTCTAGCCGCGTTGTCGCAGACATCACCGGAGTCATCCGTCGACCCGTCATCAATGATGAGGATCTCCAGATCCTTTTCTGTCTGGCGTCCTACGCACTCCAGCATCTGCATGAGTTTATCGCCCGCGTTGTATACGGGAATAATCAAAGATACCATACTTCATACCCATTTATTACTTAAAAAAACTATATTTTTCTGAACTGCGCCCATCTTCTGACTGCCAGCAGAAGGCCGAACGGAAGCGTCACGATCGTACAGAGCGGTTTATTCGTTTTTCTCAGATATCCCGGCTTCTTCCCGTAAAGAGCGAGCGCCGTCATCTGAGAAGCCGCGTACAGATTTCGCGTCCACGAATAGCCGTAACGCAGCATCTGATTGTACATTTCCGCGTAACCGACCGGGTTCTCCTTCTCGAGATGCCGGCTTCCCTTCGTCAATCCGTCTTCCCGGTATTCGCAGACGGTGACCGGGTCGACATGCCAGCGGACCTTGTAGCCCGCGAGCGCGATCTCGTTCAGCGCGATCTGCTCCGGAGCGAACTTCTCGCCGGGAAAAACGGCCATCGGAAATTTCCGAAAAATCTCTGTCCGGTACATCTCTGTCATGTCGGCATCCAGATCATACGCGGCGCGCTCCAGATTCGTCGCGTCCACATAGCCATCTGTGCCTGCCTTTGGCAGAACCTTCTTGATATAGGTTCCATCGGGATAGACCCTTGCTCCGCCGACGCCGGCAAAACTTCTGTCATCGCCGATCTCTGCTGCCCAGGAGGTAAACTTCTCCAATGCGTCGTCCGTCAGATAATCATCCGAGTCGACCGGAAGGAAAAACGGACTCTCGGACATGGACGCGCCAAGATTCATTGCCCTCGGTTTCCCGCCGTTTTCGGTCCGCACATAGCGGATGGGGAAGCGGATTTCATTTCTCTCTTCCGCTTCGATCTTGCCGATCCGTGAACGGTCGGGGTCTTTCGCTTCGCTCTCGTCAATCCGTGAACGCGCGGGGGCTTCCGCTTCGATCTCCTTCATCCACGACCGGACGAGTTCTTCCGTTCCGTCCGTGGAACCGTCATCCACGATGAGCCACTCGAAATTCCCGGTTTTCTGGCGAAGAAGCGACCGGTACAGAACAGGAAGCGTCGATTTTCTGTTGTAGGTCGGCGTAAAGACCGTGATCTTCGTCTTCCTCATCCGCACCTCTCCTTCCATGCAATCTTTCAGCCGCCGGCTTTCATCACGTCCGCTGACCCGCTTCATCACACCCCGCCGACCAGCCTCACCCGCCGACCGTCATCACGCCCCGCCGAGCAGCCTCAACTGCGGTGCCGCAGCCGCCCCAGCCACCGGCGTCCCGCAAGTGCTGCCTTCGCGGTGCCGATCGCCACCGGGCTCCCGCTTTCTGCAGCCTTTCCGAGGAGCTTCCGGAGCGGTCCGGCTCCTTTTGCGATATCGATCGATTCCGCACGGCAGACCGCGCGGATCCGTCCGCAGACTTTTGCAAAAGCATCTCTGCTTTCTTCGAGGTCCGCGTGAAAAAGCGCGAAATATGCGTAATCGCCGATCCTCTTCTCTATGATGTCACGATTTTCTCCCGACCAAGCGCCGCCCTCTGTGAGGAAGGCCTTCATCGATAAGAGAATTCTGATCTGTGCTTCATAATCAATTTCCCTGTCCGAGGTGAGCGCCGTTGAATTCTCCGCGTTCTGCAGATAGAAGTAACCGGGCTTTGCCTCGTAACGGATGTTTTTGACGCGCCGGTACAACCGCAGATAGAAATCCAGATCTTCCGCGAGCGTCAGCGATTCATCAAAGCGGATACCGTCCGCCAGCTCCGCCGGAAAGATCTTTGCCGCCACGCAGCCGTAGAAACCGGTCTCGGCCTGTACCCTCGCAAATGTCCGATAGAAGCTGTCTCTGTCGAGTATCCCGTCCTGAAAAGGAAGGATCACATCCTCCCCCGATGCCGCGCCATTATGCCGCGCACCGGCGTCACTCGCGCTTTCATCTCCGGCATGTCCCGTCCCGGAATCACCCGTACTTCCTTTTCCGGCATGTCCCGTCCCGGAATCACCCGTACTTCCTTCTCCGGCATGTCCCGTCCCGGAATCTCCCGTACTTCCTTCTCCGGCATGTCCCGTCCCGGAATCACCCGTCCTTCCTTCTCCGGCAGGAACCGTCCCGGAATCACTCGCGCTTTCTCCGGCTGGTACCGTCCCTGTATCCCGCACCTTGCGGTAGCCGATCATCGCCAGATCGGCATCGCCCCTGCGGATCAGCGCGAATAATCGCTCCAGATAGTCCGGCGCGATCGCATCATCCGCATCGATGAAGGTCAGATACCGGCAGCAAAAACGTCCGCAGGCTTCCTCCATGCCTCGGTTTCTGGCAGCCGATACCCCATGGTTTTCCGTGTGAAGAACGAGCACGCCGCCATCCGCGACCGTCCGACCCGTTTCGGTCTCAAAGGCCTCCCCGGCAAGTTTATCCAGGATCTCGCCCGATCCGTCCGTAGAACCATCATCTACAAAGACACAGCAAAAATCCCGGAAGGTCTGTCTCCGCAATCCGGCAGCAAGTTTTTCCAGATATGCACTTTTGTTGTATACGGGAATAATGACGCCGATTGAAGCCACGATCTCCTCCTGCTGATTTCTGTTGCCGCTGTGCCCTTGTGCAAACGTTCTTATCTTACTTGCACAGTAGCGGCAGGCCGACGCGGAAACGGTACATCTGTGTCAGTACTTTCAATTTTGCCGGGATCGGCAGATCCCAAAGGTCGATGCGTCCGAACATGGCCTGCACCTTCGGGTCGCAAAGGATCTCCTTCGCCGCCGTGACACGTTCCTTTACCGTCAGATCGCTCTCGGCGAGGATGTCGCCGACCGCGTTCCAGACGAAGAAAAGCAGCATGCGGTCGATCTGCGGATTGAAGTCCGGATCGTACCTGCCGGCAAAAACTTCGAGCGCGCGGTCATACAGTTTCTCATAATCCTTCCATTTGTCCGGCGCAAACGTATGCGAAGCGGACATTTTGTGGATGCAGTAATGATAAAAATACGCATCCTTCATGTAATAGAAGGAGCCGCAGGCAAGCATCAGTTCCGCGCCGAACAGCAGATCCTCGGAAAAACGCACACCTTCCACGTACCGCGGAAGCGGATTTCCCGACGAAAGCTCTCTCCGGAACAGAAGGAGCCAGTTGGAGATCGAAGCGGGATAATCCACATCGACCGTCATCAGCAGCTCCGGATAATACTCATCGCGAAGCTGGTACTTATCATAGAAGCCCTCGCGGATCCCGTGCGTGAACTCCTCCGACTCACCGTTATCCCACTCCTTGATGCAGTCGCAAAGGACCACGTCCGCGCCGTTTTTCTCCGCGGTCTCCAGCATCTTCTCGTACATCACGCGGTCGATGTAATCATCGCTGTCCACAAACGCGATATAATCACCGGTCGCCTCCGACAGGCCCAGATTGCGCGCGGCGGAAACGCCCCTGTTCTCCGTATGAAAAACTCTGACTCTCGGATCACGTTCGGCATACGCGTCGCAGAGCGCGGCCGATCCGTCGGTCGACCCGTCATCCACGAGAAGGACCTCCAGGTCGGTATATGTTTGCGCAAGAACTGTCCGCATGCAGCGGTTCAGGCGTTCGGCAGCCTGATAAACGGGAATAATAATGCTGATCATAATACTTTATACACCTTCTCCAGTTCGTTTTTGTTCGTATAATCCGTAACGCGCGTTGCTGCTGCGAGACTCTCCATGCGTGCAGAATCGCGAAGCAGCCCGGCGATCCCCTTCGCGCAGCCCTCGATGTCCGTCGGAACGATGACCCCGTCCACGCCGTCACGAAGCTGCGACTTCGCTGTCGGATACGCGGTGATCACCACCGGCTTCCCCAGCATCTGCGCCTCGCAGACCGTAACGCACTTGCCCTCGTACCGGCTCGGCTGCACATACAGATCGCACGCCTTGATATACGGATAGGGGTTGACTTTCTTTCCCAGGATCCTGACGAAATCCTCCGCGCCTTCCTCCCTGATCCTCTGCCGGATCAGGGCCTCATCGCTTCCGTATCCGATCAGATACCAGGTCGCGGGAATGCCCATTTCGCGGATCCGTCTCGCGATCGCAGGAACGCTGTCGAAGTTTTTCGCGGTGCAGAAGCGGCCCACCGATAGGAGACGCACCGTACCGTCCTCCGGCATCTCATCGGCGGCACCCACTGCCGGCGCGTCCGCTTCGCTTCCGTTGTCGGACTCCTTTGATGCCGGCACGCTCTCCCTTTCGGGTTTCTCCTCCGCCAGTGCCCGGATCAGTTTCTCCGGAAGCACGTTGCCGCAGGGCAGGATCTTCTCAGCAAGCGTCGGAAAGAGCTGCAGAAAGCTCTTCGTGACCGCGTCCGAGATCGATACGATGTAATCGTACGCGCCCCACATTTTCAATTCGGCGTCGACATCGACGGCCACCCTGGAATAATCCGTGTGGATCCAGGCGATCCGCTTCCTTGCCCTCACCTTTTCCGCCGCAAAATAATGCGGTGTCATGAAGCTGATCACGCAGTCATATTCGGTCTCCGGCGCGATCGGCGGCATCAGCTTCCTCGTGAAGCGGTGGCTGTACTCCAGCGCCGCGGCGCTCTCTATTGCCCCCTCCGGCGCGTTTTCTGCCGCACTCTCTGCGGCATTTTTCGCCACTGCCCCCACTGCATCCGCCTGCCCTTTCGAATCGGCGGCGGGATGGTCCTCCTCTTTTCCACTCAAACTTCTTCGCAAGCTTCTTCTCAGGCCGCGATCATAGAACGCGGCGGCGATCTTGCCGGCAAGGCGCGCCGCTGTCAGCAGCACATGGCCTTCCCGCAGCGTGTCCTTCATCGGCCGTGCGAGTACCGTATAGGCCGGGATCTCCGGGAGGAGCCGGACATGCTCCGGAAGATAGGACAGCCATTCCCCCTCTCTTCGAAGGAGAAAAACGTCGACTTCATATCTTTCGGTATCGACGGCATCCAGGAAGCCGAGCAGGCTTTTTTCCGCGCCGCCGATCTCCAGCGAATGAGAAACGATCAATATCTTCTTCATATCTGTAGCTTTTTCTGTAGCTTTACCTGTAGCTTTATCTGTAGCTTTATCCGTAGCTTTGCCTGTAGCTTTTCTCTGTAAATTTCCCTGTCGTCATTTTATCACAGGTCTCTTTTCTTATGAAAGACATCTGTACCGAAGAGCCTGTGAAAGGGTCTGGTGAACCGGCTGCGCCACACTTCAGCTCCGGACATCCAGCTCTTCGCGAACCAGTGGATCGTGTGGGTATTCTCCGTTACCAGAAGCCGCCCCGTCGGGTCATCATACGGATTGAAAAAATCCGCCGGGTAGATCACTGCCCCGCCGACATTCTGCCGCTTCCCGTCACGGACAAGGCCCAGCTTTTCCAGCGCCTCCGTGTTCAGCTCCGGGCATCCTCTGGTACCGTGTTTTCCGTCCAGATAGATCGAATAGGCATCCAGCATCGCCAATACGGCTTCCTGATGAGGCTCCGCGCCAAAGCCCAGGCCCGTCGCCACATAGCGGTCATTCTCAAATCCGAAGAACGCGGTATCGAGCAGGTCGTCCAGCGGCCGGATTACTTCCACATCCGTGTCGAAGTAGACCCCGCCGAACCTCTCGATGATCAGAAGGCGAGCCCAGTCGCTCAGGAAGGCGAACTTTCCTTCGGAGAGACACATGGCCGCATAGCCGTTATCCGCCTCCGGAAAAGTCCGGAAAAACTTCGCCTCATCCCACGCAATGATCTCAAAATCCGGGCAGAACTTCCTCCAGCTCCCGATGCACTTTTTCGCCTTTGCCGGCAGGGGATTCCCGCCAAACCAGCAGTAATGGATCTGTTTGGGTATCATCGTCTCATCCTTTTCATCTCAATCTTTTCCCTTGACCCGGGTCACCGCCGCCAGAAGGCAGCCCAATGGCAGCAGCAAAGCCGTAAGCAACGGCCTCGGCGAATCCGCGAGAAAACCGTTTTTCCCTGCCAGAAGGCAGCTTGCGTCATAGTGGATCGCCGTCTTCAGAAGCACCTTCGCGCTCTTCCGGTAGGTCAGATCGATCCGCCGCAGATACGCGAAGCCGTTCGGATTTCTGAGATACTGTTTCCACATCGCCGCGCTCGATCCGTCCGCCTGATAGTCCACGATGCAGAGGACCGCCGGCAGCACGTACAGCTGATATTCCTGATCGCACAGCGTATACTTCGTGTTCAGCCCGACGTATTTCTCCCCCGCAAAAACGGGATACGGCGGCATCTCACGCATCACATCGGTCCGGTAAACAAGCTTCTTGTCTCCGGCACCGCCATTTTCATAATAGCCGGAAAGCGTGGTCTCCGAAAGACCTTCCGGGAAGCCTTTGCCGATGATCCTTCCGTTTGTATCCGCGTCGAGGCCGATGATTCCGGCATAGCCCCGGCCGCAGACCTTGTCCCAGGTCTCGCGGATCAGCCGCACGGCCCCGGGTGCCAGCGCGTCATCGGAATCGATGCAGACATTCAGTTCCGTATCGATCATCTCATATGCCGTATTGTGGGCGGTGTGCATGCCGCCGTTTTCCTTGTAAACGTAACGGATCTCGAAGGGGTTTCCCTCCTTCATCCAGTTTCGTACAAGCTCCTCCGTCCCGTCGGAGGAACCGTCATCGATGATCAGCCAGATAAAATCGGTGTCCTCCTGTGCTTTCAGTGATTCGTAGAGGACAGGCAGTGTATGCGCCCGGTTATAGGTCGGTGTAAAAACCGTCAGAAGTTTATTCATCGCCGCGCCTCCGTGTCACAACTTTCTCTGCCGAGATTATCCCGGCAGTGCAGATAAAATTCCTGCAGCTTCGCCGCGTTCTCGCAAATGTCATAGCCGGCACGGCGGACATCCTCCGCTCCCGCTTTTCGCAGCCTTTCGTATTCCGCGCTTACTTCCGCGTCCCGAATGCTCTCCTGCAGCCTTCCGCCTTCCTTGTTCACACCTCGTTCCGCGAGCCGCAGGATCTCATCGGCCCACTCCGAAGCGGAGGACTCCAGCCGCAGCCGCTTTGTGCTCTCCCTCACGCAGCACTCTTCCGGCACGCGATCGGACAGGAGGCAGGGAAGGCCGGACGCCTGTGCTTCCATAACGGACAGGGGAAGCCCCTCGAACAGAGACGGCAGACAGAAAATATCCATTGCCGACAGCAGATCCGGCACATCACTTCTGGCTCCGGCAAAAATCACCCTGTCCCGGATCCCCAGTTCGTCCGCCCGTTTCCGCATCTCCGGTTCCAGGTCTCCGTCTCCCGCGAGAAGGAGGACCGCATCCGGACGTTTCTTGATAAGTTCCGCAAAAAACGCCAGCAGAAATGTGTGGTTTTTCTCTCTTCGAAAGCGTCCCACATGACCGACAACAAACGCGTCTCTGCCGATCCCCATCCCGGCTCTTACCCGTGCGCGCGCGATCGGGTCGTAGGTGAAGGCAGCCGTATCGATGGCGTTGGGAAGAACCCGGAAGGAATGATCACCGAACATCCAGTTCCCCGCCGCCTCGCCGCAGGCGAACAGGTGCGTGGCATACTTCGGAATCGTACGCTTATAGAAAAGCTTCACAGGATAACGAAGATCCCTTGCCTGGCTGGCGTTGTGCGCATGCGCGATCCGTACAGGCACCCCGTGCTTCGCCGCCTCCCGAAGCGGGATCCCCGCCATGCAGTCGAGGTGCGAATGGACGATATCATACTCCGGATGCGCGGAAAAAAAAGACCCGAGTGCCTGCCGGTAGGACGCGCTCATCGGATTGAGGCGCGGCAGACGATAGATCCTGCCGCCCAGCGACCGGATCTCTCCGTCATAATCAGCCTCAAAGTCGCGGTGCGTCAGAAAATCAAACTGCACCTGATCCCGGTCGAAATGACGGTAATAATTCATCAGCAGTGTTTCCAGACCGCCGCGTCCCATATAAGTCACAACCTGCAGTACCCGAATCATAACAAAACCTCACTCCCAGTCAACGTACACCCTGTTCTCTTCGCAGTAAGTATCCCGACGCGGCACTTCCGGCGCCGGTTCGTGCCGTCACCGCTGTTCTGCGCTGTTTCGTGCTGTTCTCGCTCAGATCAGTCCCCAGCCGATATGCATCTGGTAGTAATAGAACCCGAGGAAGCCGAGGATCGCCATCAGCTTCAGTGCCAGCGCCGAGCGCGGGGTAAACATGTGCCGGATCTCCCAGGGGAGAAGGCAGCCCATTCCCCACAGACTGCAGTAGATCGGCAGTCGTCCGATGAAAATGCCGGACGTGACCATGCTGATCAGGTAGAGTCCTGTGGAAATGATCGACATGTTGACGCAGACATTCACGAACGGATCATCCGCCTCGCGGATATAGCGCAGCCCGACAAGCGACAGGATCGTCGGAATCGAATAAATAAAGACACGGATCGGACTCGTTCCGTCGTCCTCCCACTCCTTCCAGTCGCTGACCACGCTGGAATACTGGGTATTTGAAAGCATGCCGTCCAGCAGATCCGTGAACCGCCCGACGTAGGCGATCGCAAGCAGCGCCGCTGCCAGCAGCAGAACCGTTCTGAGGTTCCATGCCCGTCCCTGTACGATAAAGAGCACCGGCAGCATCAGAAGCGCCGACTGGTGCATCGTCGATGCCAGCAGGATCAGAAGGATCGCCGGCACAAACCGCCGCTTCACAAAGAGCGCCGTTCCGGCAAAAATGATCGTGACCGCCATAAACTGCCGGATTCCGTTGTGCATCCAGGAAATATAGTCGGTCGTTGCCAGAAACAGGAAGGTCGACAGCAGAAAATCCGAGGAGTATTTGCGAAAGACCATTGCCAGGATGAGTCCCTGGATCAGCGCGATGATCCCCAGATAGATGATCGTATTTTCGCCGAAGACCGCCTTGATCAGCGCGCTCAGCGCGTAAAATCCCTGATCCTTGGGAACGTTCATCAGATATCCCGGAATGGCACCGATCGACGAAGGCATCTTGTGAAATTCCTTCAGGTACATTCCCGTATCCGCGTAAGTCGCCTTCCTCGTCGCCGCGCCGATAATAAACGGCAGCCAGGTGATCACGGCAAAGCCGACCCGCACACGGATCTTCCGCCTGCCGCAGACGATCTCTTCACTGTATACATATTCCCTGAGAAAAACGGTCAGCAGCCATACGACTGCCATCCAGATCCAGACATATTTAAAAAAAGCCATTGGCTCTCCTCAATTCTTTCAGTATTCTGTCCACAACGTCCGCGCGGTTGAACTCCGTCTCCATCTTCTGCCGGCCGCGGCGTCCCATTTCCTCCCGCTCTTCTCTCGAAAGGTGCAGCATTTCTTTCATCGCCGCGTAGAGAGAATCCGCGTTCTTCGCCTCGCAGAGGAAACCGGTCCTGCCGTTCTCGACAGACTCCCGGCAGCCCGGAATATCGGTCGCGATGACCGGGCGTCCCGTTGCTTCCGCTTCCAGTATAACATTTGACATCCCTTCATGCCAGCTGGGCATCACAATACAATCCGCCGCCGCGTAAAAGGCCGCCGGATCTTCCTGAAAACCGTGCCAGACCGCAATGCCGGCATCCGCCAGCTGCTTCGTCAGCGCCTCGAACTCGTCCTCGTAGAAGCCTGCCAGATCGAGCACGAATCGCCGCGGCATCTCATTTGCCTGCGGTTCTTCGCCCACGTTCGGCTTCCCGTCTACGATTGCGTTCTCTTCCGCGTGTGTTTTCTCGTCGTTCGCCTCATCGCTCGCAATCGTTATCTCGCCCGCGAGCCTCTCCGCCGCGGCGAAGAGCTCTCGGATCCCTTTTTCACGCATCAGCCTGCCAAGATACAGGAAATGAAACACCTTCGAATCGGGATATGGCACATACGGGAAGCTTTCCGTGTTCACGCCCGCCCCGTTCAGGACAACGATCTTCTCCTCAGCCGTGATCTTCTCCCTCCGGAACAGATCCGCGTTTCCTTCATTCTCGAAGAAAACTCTTTCCGCTCCCCTGCAGGATCGGCGGTAGAGCATGGTCACCAGTTCGCGGATCCCCTTCTTCTGAAAGGCGGTGCCGAGGCCCTGAACGGTGATCGCGTAAGGGATCTTCATCCGCCGGCAGAGATCCGCCGCATAGAGATTCGGCTTCACCGACCAGGTAAGCACAAAGTCCGGTTTTTCCTCGCGAAGAAGCTTCTGATAAAAGCGGTACAGCTTCAGCTCCTCCCCGGGGTTCATGCCGCGGCGATCGATCTTTGTCTCGATCATGCGGCAGCCCATGGCGGCAAAATCCTCCTGGTGCCCCGTAAACGGCGTGCTGATCAGAACATCGCCCTCTTCGAGCAGCCTCGCTGTCAGCTCGCGCCGAAACTGCCAGAACATGTACGAATGATTTGTGATCAGCAAAATTTTCTTACGCTTCTTCTGCTTCTTCTCAGGCATCCTTCTTCCCCTCACGAACACCATCCTCTTTTAAAACAGCAAAAGCAGTTCCCCACAGACAGAGAAAGTCTGTCAGAAAACTGCAATGATCCGCATACCATCCATCCAGTGCGGCTTTTTCGGAAATTTCAAGCTCGTCCCTACCGTGGATCTGCGCCCAGCCGGTGAGGCCCGGAACGCACCGGTCCGACCCGTTCTTTGAACGCTCCGCGATCAGATCCTCCTGATTCCAGAGTGCCGGTCTGGGACCGACGAAGCTCATCTGCCCCGCCAGAATATTGAACAGCTGCGGCAGCTCATCGAGACTCGTCCGTCTCAGAAAAGCGCCCGATTTTGTGATCCAACGATCCGGATCCTCCAGAAGATGCGTCGGCATGTCGGCCGGTGTATCGGTTCGCATCGTTCGGAATTTGAGAATAGGGAAAAACGTGATCTCCCCGTTTTTCTTCTTCCCGACCCTCTTCTGCCGGAAGAAGACCGGCCCTTTGGAATCCAGTTTCACGGCCGCCGCCAGGAGCAGCAGCAGCCAGGACAAAAGGATCAGCAGTAGAGCCGCTCCCGTCAGATCCAGGATCCTTTTTATGATTTTGCGGTACATATATTGGTCTCCTCAACAACGGTTTCGGCAGACGGCTAGAGCGACTCGATATCCGACTCCGCCGGGGATGGCTGTGCCTCCTCATGATAGGTCGGCACGATACGCTTCAGAAGTTCCCGGATATCCGCCGCATTCCCCATAGCTCTTTTCTCAAGTTCCAGAATGTTCTCTTCCGTCTCCTCATCGTCCATCTCGATGGGCTGGCCGATAAAGATGCGGTTATTGGCCGTTTTCTCCATTCCCTCTTCCGCCATCAGCAGCTCCTCGTACAGTTTTTCTCCCGGACGAAGGCCGATATAACGGATCTCGATATCGACATCGGGCACATAACCCGACAATTCGATCAGCAGTCTGACCATATCATCGATACGGACCGGTTCGCCCATATCGAGGACGAAGATCTCGCCGCCCTTCGCATAGTAGGATGCCTGCAGGACGAGAGATACCGCTTCCTTGATCGTCATGAAGTAACGGATCACCCGCGGATCGGTCACCGTTACGGGGCCGCCAGCGGCGATCTGCTTCTTGAAGAGCGGGATAACGCTTCCGCTGCTTCCGAGGACGTTGCCAAACCGGACCGCGGAAAAACAGGTCTGCGGATATCTTCGAGCCATCATCTGGATGATCATTTCGCAGATCCGCTTCGTGGTTCCCATTACATTGGTCGGATTGACCGCCTTGTCCGTGGAAATCAGAACGAACTTCTTCACTCCCGCTTTGGCAGCCGCTTTGGCTGTATTTGCCGTTCCGAGCACATTATTCTTGACTGCCTCGTTGGGGCTGTCCTCCATCAGCGGAACGTGCTTGTGTGCCGCTGCGTGATAGACGACATCCGGTTTCACTTCCCCGAAGATCTGCGAGATCCTGTCCGTGTCACGAACGGATCCGATCAGCGTCACGAGATTCAGCTCCGGATAGGTCCGTTTCAGTTCCTGCTGAATATAGAAGGCATTGTTCTCATTGCAGTCGAGGATCGTCAGCTGCCCCGGCTGCGCCGCGGCGATCTGACGGCAGAGCTCACTTCCGATCGAGCCGCCGCCTCCTGTGACCAGAACGTTTTTGCCCCGGAGAGCCTGATCGATCTCCTCCAGATTGACCTTGATCTCATCGCGTCCGAGCAGATCTGTGATCTCCACATCCCGAAGATCATGGACCGAAGCTTCGCCGTTCAGATACCGGGTCATACTCGGAAGGATCGAGATCCGGCAGCCTGTACTCTTGCAGATATTCAGAATCTCACGACGAGTCTTGTCATCCGCCGAAGGGATCGCGTATACGATCTGGTCGATCGCGTACTGCCTTACCGCAGCCGGAATCTCTTCTCTTCCTCCGACGATACGACAGCTCCCGATATAGCGGCCGATCTTCCGCGGATCATCATCAATAAAGCAGCGCACAATGCCGTAGGCGCTCGCGTTGATTCCGTATTCGCGAAGGATCTGCCTTCCCGCCGTTCCCGCACCGATGATCATGACGAACTTATCGCCCGCTTTCAGGCGGCGTCTCCGGTGCTTCGCGTAGCGCACCACGCGGAAGGAGAGACGGATCGCCAGGCAGAACAGAAATGCCATGACCGGCCCGAAGAGATAGATGCTGCGCGGCAGATACGCGTGAAGCAGTATTCCTTCCAGGATCGTTGCCGGAACGATGATCACATAGGCAAGAACGGAACGCAGGGCTTCACCGGCACCGGCAAAGATCCAGAGGCTCTTGTACAGGTGACACAGATAATAGACCAGCAGATACGTTGCGATCGCGATCGGCAAAAACTTCAGCAGCCACGGAACCATCGGCGGATCGATATCGCCGGCGCGAAAATCGAACCTCGCCCAGAGAGTGAAGAAATAAGACAGCGCGATCGTGAAGATATCCGCGAGCAGAATGACCGTCGTGCGCCCTACCAGGCGCTTATCGTGGACCATCCTGCGCTCCCCGGTCTTCGGGGGAATTATTCTGTTTTCGCCGCGTTTTTCTCCTGACTTCATATATCTATTTCCTTATTCGTTTGTTATTATTATGTCCGTATTTTATCACAAATGGAAAGTATATCTCTTCAAACGCAATATAAGTGTCCTACTTTGACGCCGGTCTCCGGCTTTATAACCTTGCTGCTACTTTGCAGCCAGTCTCCGGACCCCGAGCGCATAGCTCAGTTCCATCGATTCCGGCCACTCCCCGACGCGGAATCCCAGCAGATCCCGTGCCCGCGCGATCCTGTACTTGACCGTGTTTTTATGGATATAAAGCACATTCGCTGTCTCGGTGATGCTGCAATCCGTATCCAGAAAATAGCAGCTAAGCGTCCTCAGGATCTCATCGCCCTCACGTCCCTTATCCAGCAGGTGGATCAGACCGCGAAACGGATCACTCTCCGGCCCCGTCTCCAAAAGCTCCCGGCATTTCTTTGCGAAGCGGATCTGTCGGATCGACAGCCACTTCCGGTCCGGAAAAACAGCTCCGGCGTCCTCCGCGTATTGCATGGCATCCCTGTAAATACTTCCCAGATCCTCTCCGACAGAAAGTCCGTCGCAGCGGATCAGCTTAGCGCGAATTCCCTCTTCCTCCAGATCCCGCAGCAGCACATCCGTGTAGATCCCTCTTTTCCTGTATTCAAGGCCGACCGCAGGGAAGATCAGCACATTCGATTCATACTCCGCAACGACCGGTATGTCCCGCTTGTTGCGAATCTCCCAGACAACATCCGCGCGCAGAAGCCGCTGGGCTTTGTCCTCATTGATAAGGATCCAGAGATCCCGGATCCCTCCAATGGACGCTCTGGCATTGAAGGCAGCCTCCTCCGCGCCGGATCTGTCCTTCGCAAGAAGTGTCTCCGCCAATGCTGTCAGAGCAGCCTCTTTCTTCTCCCGCAGCGTGGAACCGAACTCCTTCCCATCAATTTTCGATACGAGTGTAGTCTCCTGTTCGTGCATTCTTTCCATCTGCAAATCCTCCTGTATCGCATCATGCCTTGCGCATTTTCGCGCAGGTGCGTATGATAGTGGCATGGAATACAAAATTATCCGAAGCCGGCGGCGTTCGCTGGCCCTAGAAATCGATAAAAACGCGCAGCTGATCGTCAGAGCGCCATACCATTTTTCCTCCGAAACCATCCGCCGTTATGTGGCGGAAAATCGTGACTGGATCGAGCGCCATCTGGCGGAGATGCAGGCACGTAAAGAAGCCCTGGCTGATGACAGTTCGAAGCCGCTTTCACCGTCAGAACTTCAACGCCTTGCCGATCAGGCACTTCGGCAGATCCCTCCGCGGCTGGCGAAGTACGCGGCACAGATGGGTGTCACCTACGGCAGGATCACTATTCGCAACCAGCGTACCCGCTGGGGGAGCTGCTCCGCGAACGGAAACCTGAATTTCAACTGCCTGCTGATGCTGGCTCCGCCGGAGGTTCTGGATTATGTGATCGTCCACGAGCTCGCCCATCGAAAGCAGATGAATCATTCCGCACTTTTCTGGAACGAGGTAGAGACGGTTCTTCCCGACTACCGGGTGCGCCGCAAGTGGCTCAAAGATAACGGGTGGGCGTTGATGGCCCGCATGCCTGTATAGGGTGGCTCGATTACCCTCTTGCTCCGTTTCCCTCGCTTCGCTCAGTCCAAATGTCGCTGCGAGGGTAAATCGAGTCCCCCCTAACGGACAGATCGTCGCTGCGAGGGCAAATCGAGCTCCCATACGGACAGATCGTCGCTGCGAGGGTAAATCGAGCCCCCTAACGGGCAGATCGTCGCTGCAAGGGTAGATCGTGCCCCCTACGGACAGAGCGTCGCTGCGAGTGCAAATCGAGCCCCCTACGGACAGATCGTCGCTGTGAGGGCAAATCGTGCCCCCTAACGGGCAGATCGTCGCTGCGAGGGTAAATCGAGCCCCCTACGGACAGATCGTCGCTGCGAGGGTAAATCGAGCCCCCTACGGACAGATCGTGCCATCCAGTCGCCGGTGGGTGCATAAAAATGGGACAGCGAAAAGCTGTCCCATTTTGTCTCATCGCACAGTTTTTCTTATTTGCATCGTAACACAATAAGAAACTTCTGCGTTTTCTCAGACGATTCAGTGTATTTGATTGTCGTACCAGATAATTCCGAGTCCTTTCAGGAGCAATTCATTGTCAATGATGATCTTGTGCCGGCAATACGGCGCAATGATCTTGCCCATGCCGCCTGTAGCAAGGATCGTCGGATCATCACCCTCCATCTCAAGGAGGAATCGGTCGATGATACCGTCGAGCGCTCCAGCGGATCCGTATACGATGCCGCACCGCATGGCATTCACGGTATCTTTGGCAATGGCACGATCGGGAGCCACGAATTCCACAGCGGGCAGCAGGGATGTATCCCTGACGAGTCCCTTCAAAGCTGTGCCCGGGCCCGGCACAATGGCGCCGCCGATATAGGTTCCGGTACGATCCACAACAGTGATCGTCGTTGCCGTTCCCATATCAACGATAATAGCCGGGAGCGTATAGTATTTCTTTGCGGCGATCGCGGTTGCCAGAAGGTCTCCGGCGATGGCATCGGAAGATAAGCCATTCATGTCGAGTGACAGCTCGACCTTTGCTCCGTGACCCAGAACGAGCGGCTCCTTGCCGGTGATAATATACACAGCTGCAGATACAGCCCTCGTCACCTCCGGTACAACGGAGGAAATGATCGCACCATCGAAATTGTTCAGATCCAGCCCCTTCAGGCTGAGAACCGTGCGGATCTCTGCCGCATACTCATAGGATGTCTCGTTTTTGTCAGAGCTCATCATCATGCGCTGCAGCACATTGTTGTCCTCATCCAGACAGCCGAGGACGATATGCGTATTTCCGATATCAATTGCTAAAATCATAGCTGTTACCTCAATTGATAATAATAGACCTGATAGATTCAGATGTATCTTTCATCTACCTTTAATGATCTTAATAAACAGAATAGAGCCGGCCGGTTTTTACACCGTACCGGCTCATTCATTTGAATTTGTATCGTTTTACCCCTGCGCGATGTCCTTCCGTGCCGCACGGATGATGCGGATGATGATCGGTGTCAGTGCCACATTGATCACAAACTCAACGAGGAAGTTGATACCGATGAACGTGGTAAGGAATACCATGAACAGGTTGGACGGTCCGCCCAGTGCGCCGGAAACGAGCTCGCGGAAGATCGTCAGGCAGGCAATGCTGAAGATGCCCGTGTTGATGATCGGTGCGATGATCGCCGCCAGAAGGACGCCGGCATAGAAATTAATTTTCGAAAACAGTTTGAAGAAAAGTGCCGCAACCACACCTGCCAGAAGTCCTTTCAGAATGCAGATAATAATGGTTGCTGCCGGATGCTGCTGAAGCATCATCGTTGAGAACGCTCCTGCGGCTCCTGTAATAACCTGGATCACAACGACGATTCCGAAGATACCGCCGAGGATCGCTCCGCCTGCCGGTCCGAAGAGAATGGCGCCGATGATGATCGGTACCAGTGTCAGGGTAATCGTAAACGGTCCGACCGGAATTACGACTGCCGCCTGCAGTACGATTACGACTGCTGCGAGTACCGCGAGAAAAGCAAGTCTCCGTACTCCGTTTTTGCTTGTTGCTGCTGTTGCTGTTGCTGCGTTGTTACTCATAATATTATCCCTCCTGCTGCTGTTTCAGGTCATCCTGAATATAGCGCATGGTTATTATGACATCTTTTTCACAATATTTCAATCCATCTTTTGCCCGCATCTTGTACTATTTGAAATACGCAGCGCTTCCGGCCGTGTTCGTCCAGCCCCGTCGATGGGAACGGATCGCTCACGCGGTGCAGGCCGGAACGCGGATGGTCACCGTGGTGCCGTTGCCCGGTACAGAGTTAATATTCATTTTTGCGCCGCTGATCAGTTCCAGTCTCTCCCGCACATTGCGGATGCCGATATGGTTCGGATCATCCTTCGGAATCTCCTCCGGTGTAAATCCCGCGCCGTTATCATGAACGGTGATCACATGAAAATCCCCTTCTCTGACCGCGCGGATCAGGATCGTCCCGCCGCCTTTTCTCTTCCGGATCCCATGGCGCACCGCGTTTTCGACGAGCGGCTGGATCGAAAGTGCCGGAATGCGGAATTCTTCATCCCGCAGATCGTATTCGACATGAATCACATCCGGAAAGCGAAGTTTTTCCAGCTTCAGATAGGCTTCCACATAATGCATTTCCTCGGAAAAAAGGATCGGCTCATCCGAATCGATCGAACCGATATTTGTTCGCAGATAGTCAGTCAGGTCGCTGATCGCCTCACGGCCCTTCTTTACATCCAGGTCGCAGAGAACATAGATCGTATTGAGAACATTGAACAGAAAGTGCGGTTTGATCTGCGATACCGCGATCCTTGTCCGAAGATCACGCAGCATGTTTTTCTGGTTCACGATCGTCAGCTCGCGAGCCCTTGCCGCAGCGGCTTCCTTTCGAATAATATCCGCAAAGATCAGGATGGCAGTCATAACGAGGGCGATATTGAGCAGCGGATAGCCGTACACAAAGATCTGGATCGCAGCAGCAGCCAGTAGCGGCAGCGCATACTTCAGCGGCGAAACGCCTTCAGCCTTCAGCTCCTTTCGATGCCGGTATGCGAAATAAACAACGGAACCGGTCAGGGGCACCATTGAAAGAAAATAAACCGGATAATAAGCAGCCCTGTGATACAGATTTCCTTCATAGTAATAAAATAAATTTGTGAAATGAGCGATGACGAGAACAACCACCGGAAGAAGCCCAAAAGCTACATTCAAGCACCGGAAAAACGTCCTTTCCTTCCTCGCACCGATCAGCCTGCGGAGGTACGCACCGAAGCTTCCGATCAGCGGGACCCACAGGTAAAAGCACATAAAATTTGCCAGGCGTACGATGACGCCCTGCACGAAACCTTCTTCACCGCGAAACAGCCACGCCCCCGCGTCTGCCAGAAGTATTGCCGCGGCAACCGTCATGAAGTGGACGATGATATTTTTTTCCTTATTCTCTTTGTCCAGCAAAATGATCAGCGCAAACAGCATGAAGAGACAGAAAACCGTTCCCCAGATCTCCATCGACACAAACAAATACTTCAGATCCATCTCTACCCTTCCTCTGCTGTTCTACCTTCGCAAATACTTTTCTTTCAGCTGTTCATTCGTTTCCGCTGCCCATTTGTACTGCCGCATATAGGAACCGCGGTACGCGTCGGCAGCACCGCTCACGCCGGCAAGCAGATCGAAATAATCGCAGGAGATCCGGTCAACAGCTACGGCGCACATACCGCGGCGCGAGATAATCACATCGCCGCAGCCCCGTTCCTCAAGCGAATGGATCAGGTCCTGGCGCAGATTTCTGAGATAGGAGTTTTTGCTTGATGAATCCTGCTCCTCCCCCCAGAGCGTATAGACGATCATGGCATTCGAACAGAAGGCACCCTGCTTGTCTACCAGATAGGCAAGGAGCTCTTTTGTCTTTGCATAATGGAACGGCACCTCTTCTCCGTCCGCAAACACCTCGAAGCTGCCAAAGGCACGCACCTCGAGCTTTGTGTCGGACTGCACCGGAAGCGGACGCCGCAGATCCCCGACCTCGCGGCGCACCTTCTCCACTGTCACCGGCTTCATAATATAACCGGATGCTCGCAGATCGAGCGCCTCCGGCTTGTACTCGCTGTACCCGGTCGTGAAGATAATGTTGCAGTCGTTGTTCCGGCGCAGAATCTCCTTTGCCAGGCGGATGCCGCCCGCGTTATCCTCACTGTCGATATTGATATCGAGAAAAGCGATATCGGGACCGGCTACGGACGCACTATCGCCTGTACCCTGTCCCTGCCAGGTATCCAGCGCCTGCAGTGCCTCTTCCGCGCTTATCGCCGCACGGATCTCACTGTCCGGCAGCACGGACGCGACCGTCTTCTCGAGGCCGAGAAGCGCTATCCGCTCGTCATCCACCAGCAATATTCTTATTTTTCCTTTAAAAAGGCCGATCTCCGGCTTCGTATATTCCATAGGCTTGACTGCTACCTCAGTTTCCTCAGCTCACTCAAATGTCTCCGCTTACTCAGCTGTCTCCGCTTACTCAGGTACACAGTCCCGCCGCTCCTGTCAGAGCGGATCGCGGCAGACTGCATTGCCCGCGCATTCATATCCTGACACTTTCAAGTATAATAACATTTCCGGCCGGCACAAGTAAAAACGTACAGAAATGCGAAAGGCCCGTGGACAAGATCCACAGGCCTTCCTCATCGTTTATTATCGATATTATAATGATCGATTTTATTCTGATTAATATGTTGTAATTATTATCCTGATCTTTTGGTTATCTGACGATCCGGAACTGTTCTTCTTCCTTCAGATCTACGACCGGGCAATCCTTGGCATAGGTAAGCTCCGGAAGAACGATCAGTACCGTCACTTGCTCATCGACCGGGAGCGGCGCCAGATGCCAGATCGCCGTTTTCAGCTTGACGAGCGTGCCTTTCTTTACATAGAAGGCCTTCGTCTTCTCCGTGACCGGTGTTCCCGCGGAAGCCGGACCGACATGAATGATCACATCGCCTGTCAGCGGCAGAATGATTTCCGGTGAGTTGTTGTGGTACTCCAGCTGTTTGATCACCATTTCCTCCGGGCGCTTAACAACGAGCGGCGAAAAAGCGGCTCGCGTGAAATAAGCTTCCGTGATCCGATCCGGATAAAATTGATGGATCTCTCCACATAACGCGTGTCCGTCCGGATTGACCATATCATAATACTCGCCGAACGGCGCAAACGCTTCTTTTGTCAGTTCCTGAACTTTAATTTCGATCATAACTGTTCCCTCTTTCCATAACGCCGCTTGCTGCAGCGCCTTTTCTACGGTGCATCTGTCTGCGACGCTTCTGCCATCAGATACTTTCTGTCATCGTCCGGACTGAGCGGCCGGATGACCCGGCACGGATTTCCCGCTGCCAGCACATTCGCCGGGATATCCTTCGTCACCACGCTGCCGGCGCCGATTATCGTATTGTCCCCGATCGTAACACCGGATACAATGCTGACACTTCCGCCGATCCACAAATGATTGCCGATATGCACGGGCAGTGCGTATTCCATATCGATATCACGCATTGCAATATCCGTGGCATGCCCCGCCGCGTAGATGCCGACGTTGGGGCCGATCAGCACATGATCGCCGAAGGTCACTTCATTTCCAGCCAGAATACAGAAATTGTAATTGGCAAAAAAATCTTCTCCCAGTGTTACTCTTCCCCAGAAATCGCAATGAAAAGGCTCCTCGATGCGGAAGCGCTCGCCACAGGCTTTCATCTCTCGCCGTATGATCTCCGCCCGCTCTTTTCCCTGCGACGGACGAAGCTGATTGTACGTAAAGCTCAGCTCCTGGCTGCGCAGCCTTTCCTTTGACAGCTCCGGTTCATCCGCCTTATACAGATAACCGGCAAGGGCTTTTTCTTCCTCGGTCATATATCCTCCCGGGGCAAATCAAGCCCCCAAAATTTGTATCCGCCTGCTGCGTTCTTTGTTATTTCACATATTTGATCAGGTCTTCCAGGGTATTCTGTACCATGAAGTTGCCCAGCTCCATCGTGGAATCCTTCGCGCTCTCCGCGAACCATTCCGTATTATCCTTGCAGCGGGACAGATCCACATGATCGGGATACAGCGCATACATCAGGCTCGTCTCATACTTGCCGGCATGATCGAAGCCGCCGTTTTTGTGCTGTGCTTCCTTACTGATCAGCGGAATAACTTTGACATAGGAGAACGGATCATCTCCGGATCCCAGATCGTCATAGTAATTCTGGAAGTCATTGCTTCCCCACCAGCCGAGGCCCTTGACAGACTCCATGTACTCCATCTCGACCTTCTTTGCCGCCTTGTGGCAGGCAAGTGTCATCGGCATGAGACCTGCCTCTTCGGTCTGGTGATGCGGGATGCAGTAAATATTCTTTACACCGCCGTAGATCATGGACTTCAGAATGTCATAAATGTAATTCTCATAGTGATCCACATCGACCTGGATCGTTCCGCTTTCCGGGCCGGCTACCGCGTAACTTGCTACGCCGTACCAGATCGGCGGGCATACAACGATCTCTTTCTGTTTCTCCAGTTCCTTCATCATACCGAGGATGACCATCGTATCGGTGCCGCAGCTTGCATGATGCGCATGGTATTCGATCGTTCCGATCGGAATAACAAACGGCACTTTACGTTTTTTCGCATCTTCAATCTCATCAAAAAACATATCTACTAACTGCATGATCTTTCCTCCATTACATTAAAAAATACGTTCTCCTGCCTTTTTATGCTCCCTTGATCAAAGCCCCGCAAGCACACGCCGGATCTCGGCAGCCAGAAGCTTACCGCCCTCTTCATTGAGGTGCACGCCGTCCGACAACGTCAGCGACGGTTTCGATCTACGGGGTTCATCCGGATCCCGCAGGACCTTATCCGTGTCGACCAGTCGGGAAGCGGGTATCGCTTTCACAAGAGAATTGTTTATCTCCTCCCGCAGACTTTCCGCATCCTTCGCCCACTCCTGCGCGATGCAGGCAAGCGGCGGAATCGTACCGGCGATCAACAAGGCGCCGGTCGCATCGGCAATTTCTTTGCAGTCGCGGACTGCCCGTGCCACATCTCCGCCTGACGGCACGCCTTCTTCCCCGTAGCGGTAGGAAAGCATACAATCATTGGCGCCTTCCAGCAGGAAAATGACATCCGGAATGCCGTCACGGAAGAGATCCGCACGAAAGCGCTTCATGCCCGATCTTCCGTAAACTTTTCCGTTTCCGGGAATACCCGGAACAAAGGGTGCATCCTTCAGCAGCCTGTTGCCGTTCATACCGCAGTTGATAACGGTCCATTCACCGGGGAAGGATGTATACAGGCTGTCCGCCAGCTCCCCCGTATAATATCCCATCGCTGTGAGGGAATCTCCGAAGGCGGCAAAAACTTTTACATTATTGTTCGCATAGGCAAGCACTGCGTCTATTCCGACCAGTACGTTTTTGCTGTACGAGTCCTCTCCGATAAATGTGAAATACTCTTCCTGCGGTGTTTCAATAAATTTTGCGAATCCGGTCTGGTCGCCCTTCCCGAAGGACGTCTCCCAGATCTTCTTTGACCAGGTCATGCACATCGTGCAGATCCCGGTCTTCTTCTTGAAATACTCGATGATCTGTATATCTTCATCCGGTGTGATATTCAGCGGAATATCATCACTTTGGAGTCTCGCATAGGCGGGAATATGGATACTGCTCTGACCATAGAGCCTGACCTCGCGGAAATCGGTGATCTGCCGGTCGCTTCGCCGCAGTGCCGCGATGTGCACCCGCTCGATCTCCACCGGTTCGGCATTATTCACATTTGAAAATATGACCCGAAGCTTTGATGCTTTCAGATTGTTGCGGATCACCGTTCTGATCGAGACGTCCTCGATCTCTCCCACATATGCGTTATATGATACAGGTACCGAGCTCCAGGTCGGTATCCATTTCATAGTTTTTCCTTATTCCTATCCGTTATTCCTATCCGTTATCACTGTCCGTTATCACTGTTATTCCCGATATCGTCCTTGAAGATACCGGGAATATCCGTTCAAAAAACGTCCTGTCAATCCTTCTTGGAATTGGAATCGATCAATACAACAACGATCAGGATGATACCTTTGACGATCCACTGCCAGTAGGAATTGATACCGAGGATGACCATGATATTCGAGATGACCTGCAGGAACAGGGCACCGATCACGATTCCTACGACACGTCCTCTGCCGCCGGTAAGGGATGTTCCGCCGAGTACGACGATGGTCATAACATCGAACAGAAGAGCATCGCCCAGTGTAACGTTACCGGACTGTGTTCTGGAAGTAAGGCCGAGAGCGCCGACTGCCGCAAGCACACCGGACAGAATGAAGCCGAGGATCGCGATCGCTTTGACGTTCAGGCCGGAGAGCTTCGCAGCCTCTTTGTTGCCGCCGACTGCATAGAAGCCGCGGCCGACTGCTGTATGCTGCGTGAAGAAGTAAAGTACAACTGCTACCGCTGCCATCAGAATAACGGCTACCGGGATGCCAGCTACTCTTCCGAGTGCCAGCTGTCCGAAGGAATCCGGAAGTCCGGAGATCGGAAGTCCGTCCGAATAGATGTAGATCATACCTTTCAGGATATTCATCGTCGTCAATGTCGCGATGAAGGAAGGCATCTTGCCGTATACGACCAGAACGCCGTTTGCCGCGCCGACAACAGCGGAAATAACGATGACGAGAATAGCCGCCAGAGCGATCGGCATATTGTTGTTGACAACGAAGCCGGCAAAAAGGATCGATACCATGCCGATGATCGAGGAGATGGACATATCCATTTCCGCGAGCAGGATAACGAAGAACTCACCCATGGCTACGATCGAAACGAAGGAAGCCTGTCTCAGGATATTCATGATATTCTGCGAAGTTCGGAACTCCGGCTTCAGGCAGCATGCTGCGAACAATAGATCTGATTAATAGCTTTTGTCGTGGAATGAAATTCCTCAATTTGTTTTGGTTCCGGAATTAAAGAGATCATTGCTTTCCCTCCTGTAAAAGACAGGAAGCCTGCCAGACTATTCTGCCCGGCAGGCTTCCCGTCCATGCGTCAAGTTGCTTTAGTTTTTGCCGATTTCAGATCGCTTATCCGAGCCATGCCCAGTTCTGCCAATCGTAATCCGCAATATTTTCCTTTGTGATCAGTTCCGGCTCCGGAAGCTCGTAATCGTCCGGAAGTTCTTCACCTTTAACGAGAGTTCTGTACATAGCGTCGGTTGCCTGGTATCCGAGAACGACCGGATCCTGAAGGACTTCGCCGATCCACTGCTCGTCGCCATCCTGCAGCCATGTGAGGACGTCTTTGTCACCTGCGATACCGATGAACTTCATATCGGTGCGGCCCTGTGCCTTTGCTGCATTGTAAGCGCCTACTACTTCCGCGTCGTTGTGTCCGCAGACAACATCGATGGAAGACTCACGCTGAAGAACGTTCTCCATAAGGGTCTGTTCGGAATCACGGGTGTGTGCTCCTGTATCGCCTTCTTCAATGATCTTCGCATTCGGGTACTTAGCCAGTACGGTTTCCTTGAATCCGTTGAAACGATCTGCGGAAGTCTGTCCGGACTGCGGAACAGTGATGAACAGAAGGGTCGGATCGTCTTTTCCGAGTGTGTCGAGATACTCAACCGCAGCATCGCCGGCTCTCTTACCAAGAGCGGTCATGTCGTGTCCAACGAAGGTGGACCATACCATGTCATCAGGATCCTGTGTATCCTGTCTGTAGTCAACGACTACACACGGGATGCCGTTTCCTACCGCTTCCTTCAGGGTCGGAATTGCGGAAGATGCGTCTGCCGGAGCTACGATGATACCATTGCAGCCTGCAGCCTGCATGTTCTCAAGGTTTGTCAGCATGGTCTGTACATCAGAGTGGGAATCTTCTACATCGAAGGTGAAGTTAACGCCGTTCGCCGCGCCGTTCTCTTCCTGCCACTGATTAGCACCCTCTGCTACGCCCTGGAACCAGGTGTAAGCGGTCAGCTCCATGATTGATAAACCGATCTTGTAATCCTTTGTTCCTTCTGCCGGCGCTTCCGCTTCTGCGGATGTGGATGCAGCTGCCGTGGACTCAGCCTTTGCGCTGCTTGCCGATGTACTTCCGGATGCTGCCGGTGCAGCTGCCGATCCGCAGCCTGCCAGTCCTGCTACCATTGCCCCTGCCAATAATGTTGCAAATACGCGTTTTTTTAACATGTTTTCTCCTCCTTTTTTCTTGTTACTAACCGCGCAATAACATTTCTAAATACTTTCAGAAAAGTATTTTTATGAATGCTTCACCCCAAAGCAATTCATTTAGAAATCAAGTTCATAGAGTTTGCCGATCTCCGGGGAAAGGACTTCGCATCCGTCCTCGGTGACAGCAATTCCTTTCTCCCAACGGCAGCCGTAGGTGTCGGTGGAAATGAAGGTATCTACGTTATAGGTCATGTTCGGCTGCAGTTTGTACTGAGAGCTTGTCTCTACCCACGGCGCCTCAACCTCGATCATACCGGTTCCGTGAAGCGGTCCGTATACGAAGTTCTCTCCATAACCGTTGTCTACAAAGTACTTATAGAAGCCTTTTGCGATGTCTGCCGCTTCTACACCGGCTTTGACCTGCTCGGTCGTCCAGTTATGCGCATCCAGGCAGAACATAACGGTATCGCGTCTCTTACCCTCGAGCTTGCCGAGAACGATCGGATAGCCGATCGCCGCGGAATATCCGTCGATCTTTGCGGACAGGTTCAGCTGTACGATATCGCCCTTCTGGAACTGTCTGTAGGAAGATCTGGAAATTGCGTTTCTGGTGGAAGCTTCAGAGAATACATACATCGGAAGTCCTTCGTACTCCGCGCCGTTCTCGTATACGACTCTCTCAGCAACACCGACCATCTGCAGCTCTGTCATGCCCGGTTTGATCTCCTTGATGACCTGCTGCGTAGCCAGCTCCGCGATCCGGTATCCTTCTCTCAGGCAGGCAAGCTCAGCCTCGGATTTGATCTGACGAAGTTCTGTCATGATGTAGTCGGCACGAACGATCTCAGCCTCCGGGAAAGCATCCCTGATTCCCTGCATGATAACGACGGAAGTATCCAGGTAGCTTGCAACGCCGATGCGAAGCTTCTTTCCCTTGATTCCGAGGGAGTTAAAAACGTCCTGGAAAGTGTCTGCAACCAGCTCCGGATATGCCGGATCGGCGCCTTCGCGATACTCTTTCAGCACGAAGGTCTTTGCCAGACGGTTTCTGTCAGCGCCGAAGTGCGCGCTCTCCGGTCCTACCAGGAGGGCTGCGTCACCGTTTGCCGCAATTGCCGCGCCCGCTCTCTCGAAGAGAGACCAATAACCGGTGAAGTAACGAGCATTTGCGTAATCGGACTCGGTGGAGTTTACGATCAGCGCGTCAAGTCCTTCTCTTACCAGGATCGCCGCTGCTCTTTTTACTCGCTCGCTGTACTCGTTGTCCGGAATATATACTTTGCCATGATAGTAGGAATCACCCATTTTGCTTATCTCCTTTTGTGTAAATCACTTTTCGTAAATCACTGTCTCGGTGCACTGTTCTTATCTCATTTTTCAATGGATAAAGTTTTTCATTCTTTCGATTCGCAGGGCTGCGGTCAGTCGCTGCAGCTGTAGCCCGGTGTGGTATAGAACGCAACCGCTCTCGGCTCCGCGCGTCCGTACTGCGCAACAACAGGTACATCGCTCTCCAGCATAATGGCATACTGTTCGCCGATCGTCGGAATGTTTTTGCCGAAATCCTTCTCCTCATTCGTGCGCAGGCATCGAACTCTCTTCGCGCCGACGGTAACTTCGATGTCCTCCACCGGATCGCGGTCGGTATAGATCAATGTGATCTTGATATGTGCGTCCTCTGTTCCTGTATTGGTGATGATGATCGACTCATGACCAGGAATCAGATTGACACCGACCGGCGGAAGTTCCGCATCCGGAAATATCCAGACTTTTTCGCCATATCCCATATAAGATGCACTCCTTTCTATTATTTTTGGCATTTTCGCCATATACAACGTACATTTTTTCATCTGTATTGAAATTTTATACTAATTTCAGGATAGATTTCAATAGAATTCATGCACAATAAACAATATTTAATTTAAACGTTTAACGCTTGTTAAATTTGTTTACTTTTGAAAATTCACATGCTATGTTTAAGGCACGAATACAATTTTGCCCGCCTGTTTCCGGCGGCTTGACAGCAACTGTTTCAGCGAGGAAAATGCGATGAGTACGATTAAGGATGTTGCGCAGCTGGCACAAGTCTCCACCGCAACAGTTTCCAACTATATCAATCACACGAAACCCGTTTCGGAAACGAAAGCAGCCCGGATCCGGGCTGCTATCGAAGAACTTGACTATGCTCAGAATCAGTCTGCCCGCATGTTGAAAATGAGCACTAATATGGACATCGGTGTTCTTGTTCCGACACTGAACGATTCGTATTACAGCCAGATCTATGAAGGTATCAAATCTCACTTTGCGCATTCGCCGTACAATATTCGCATCAAATTCACCAAAGACATTCCCGAACAGGAAACGCTGGGAGCTCTGGATTTTCTGAAGCTCGGTGTCAGCGGCCTGATCCTCGTCTCCTGTCAGCCGGATAAATGGGAATTCTATTACAAAAAATATACCAAGCACAGCATCCCGCTCGTCATGATCGACCGCGAGATCCAGAATATGGACGCAAACTTTGTATCCTTCGATAATCGCAACATGGTCCGGGAAATTACGGAAACACTCCTGGATAAGGAGTACACAAAGCCTCTTCTGTTCACCGGCTCGGAGCGTTTTACCTGCGAACAGGCCTGCCGGAAAGGCTTTCTGGACGGATTAAAGAGTTCAGGCGCGAAGCCGGACCGCGACCGCATCGTCACGGTAGACATGAATAAGGAGGATGCCTTCCGAAAGGCTTTATCCGTCCTGCAGAAGAAGCATCCCGACGCGATCGTCACGACCAGTGAGACGGTGGCCAGCGGTGTGATCGAAGCCATGTCCGTCCTCGGATACGGTACAAATGATATTCCTGTCTATTCTCTCGGGGAAGAACACTGGAATATCTTTACGCATTCCTTCTCCACACAGACGGTAAAACGTCCCGCTATCCGCCTCGGCGAGGTAGCGTCCCAATTGCTCGATGACCAGATGCAGTCACCGCTCACCAAGGAAAGCGAGCGCAGGGTATTGAACGGAGGACACCTCGATAAGTCGCCCGCCAATAATAACTACGCCTTCGTAAAGCACCCACACCGCCTCGAGAAAGACATGACCGGCGAGGAGCTGAACATTCTCTTCCTCGATACACCGCAGGTACATTCTCTGCTGGAGCTGCTTCCGAACTTTATCAACCGGACCGGCATCAGGGTCAACGCGCAGATGCTTCCGCATCATAACCTGTATGAGACGATTCTTGAAAAAAACGAACAGCTGCCGACACAACAGGATATCTACATGTACGATATCCCGTGGCTTCGTTCTCTGGCGAGCAGAAATGTCCTGGAGGATCTGACCGACAGCATGTACCAGCTGGATCAGAATGCGTTTTTCCCGAACTGCATGCAATATTACAGTACGCACAGAGGCCGGTACTACGGCATTCCTTTCATGTATGCGCCGCAGATTTTCTATTACCGGAAGGATCTCTTCGATGATCCCGGCTTACAGGCCGATTACCGCAGACAGAGTAATCTGCCGCTTCGTCCCCCGGTCACGTTAAAGGAATACAATACGCTGGCCGCCTTCTTCACGCACCAGACGGATGCCGTCCCATACGGTATTACCGTTCCGACAGCCTACAGTGAATGTCTGACGCCGGAGATCTACATGCGCCTGTATGCATACGGCGGTTCTCTTTTTGATGCCAAAAACCGTGTGACGATCGAATCCGCGGAAGGTCTGTCCGCCTACATCAACTTCCTGCAATCGATCGCCAACGCGAAACCGGATTATGAAACAGCGACGGACAACAGCGCTGCCGCCGACTTCCTGAACGGCGAGACCGCCATGCTGATCTCGTACCCGTCCTTTCTCAAGGACAATACGGATTTTCAGCGCAATACGATCAACGGATCCATCGGTTATCACATGCTCCCCGGCAAACATCCGCTGCTCGGCGGCTGGGGACTGGGCATCAACGCGCATTCCGAACATAAGGAAGCGGCGCTGAGCTTTCTCCAATGGACCTGCAAGCCGACGATCGCCAACTACTCTACACTGCTCGGAAGCAACTCGGCGATCACCCGGACGTACACAAACGATGAACTGAACAACCTGTATCCGTGGCTTCCTCTCTACTACTCCATGTACAAATACTCCAGGCCGACTCTTCCGCCTGCATTGCCCGACGGCACCGTTCTGTCTCAGTATGATATCGATGAAATCGTCTGCCGGCACGTTCTCGACATGGTACATCAGAAGACCAATGTGCAGGAAACACTCGCCGCAACGCAGGAGGAGCTGAAAGAATTACTCGCGCGCAGATAAATGTTTACCGGTGAGACCACTTTTACGCGGAAACACATTTTCGATCGACGCAGGAGAATAAAAAACGGGGCTGCCGCACGTACCAAAAACGGGGGCTGTGAAGAAATGCGTTTCATTTCTTCACAGCCCCCGTTTTTTGTGAGTTAGCCCCCGTTATTTGCAGCTCTTACCCGATCTCCTTCATCCACGGAATCGAAGGTGCCGCGCCGGCTCTTGTAATCGTGATGGCACTGGCCTTTGCCGCTGTTGCCAGCGCCTGCGCCGGTGTCCTGCCCTTGCTGATGCATGCGGTGAAATATCCGAGAAAAGTATCGCCCGCTGCCGTCGTGTCGACGGGTTTGACGGGAATTACCTCCTGCCGGATCACGCCATCCGCATCGCCGTACATCGATCCCTTATCACCGAGGGTCAATACGATGCGCGCATGCGGAAATCTCTTCCGCATCGCTTCCATCAGCGCATTGCCGTCCTTTGTTTCCAATCCGGTCAGCTGACCCGCCTCGATCTCATTGAGGACGAAATAGTCGATCATATCCAGATCCAATTCGCTGACGTCCCGATCCATGGGCGACGGGTTCAATACGATCGTCATGCCCCTGTCATGAGCCATGGTAACCAGTGCGCGGAGATTTGAAATTTCATTCTGACACACCAGAATATCCCCGGCGGAAAAGCCCTCCAGCACCTCTGCGATGTATTTCTCATCGATTGCCCGGTTGGCCCCGCCGAATAGAAGGATACAATTATCCCCGTCGGCGTCATTTTGAATGATCGCGTTTCCGGTCCTGATCTCCTTTGAAACTTTTGTCTTGCTGATATCTACATCGGCTTTCTTCAGGACGTCCAGCAGGAACATGCCGTCTTCCCCGATCATTCCGGCATGATAAGGATGCGCGCCGGCTTTTCCCATGGCAACCGACTGATTCAATCCTTTTCCGCCGCTGTATACATTGAGAGCCGACGACGAAATGGTCTCGCCTCTTTTCACGATGTGCTCCACACTGTATACATAGTCAATATTCAATGAGCCAAAGCTAAGTATCTTCATACGCAGACCTCTCTTTAGTTGATGTATCGCAGAAGGCCCTCGATCAGACATTTGCCCGCTACTGCTCCCTGATCTTCTACACCTTTTGCCTTCGCGGCATGAACAGCGGCTTTTCCGAATCTCGGAATCATTTCCTTTGTGGCCTCTACACCTGCCTCGGCGCCCTGCAATGCAGCAGCCGCAACATCCGGCAGAGAAGCTCCGGCAGACGCGGCCTGCTGCGCCGCTTTCTGTGCCGGCTCCAAGACATCGTAAATCGTGCGGTCACCCGCGTCGCATTTACCTCGCTTTTTTATCCCTTCCGCAAAACCGGTCAGAAAATCAGCAAATTCCGACGCTCCGATGGTTTTCCTGCCGTTCAGCATCTTTCCGCCCTGCATCAGGCCGCTTGACATCAATGTCCCCATCGTGGAGGGCACTACGCCGGACATCTTCATGCCGCCCTTCATAAGCATCTTTGCAGGATTATCCGCGTCAAGATTTTCCCGCAGGATCTGCGGCAGTGCTCCATATCCCTTGCTCATCGTGAGACCAAGATCACCGTCTCCCATCGCGGCATCCATCTGACAAAGAAGTTCTTTTTTCTCTTCAAATACCTCCGCAACGCTCTCAAAGAGTGCCGGAAGTTCTTCTGCTTTTATTTCCGTTATTGCCATTATAAATGCCTTTCTTCATGATGAAAAGCGTTTTATACCTGTGTATAAAACGGCGTATGTACAGGTTTATCGATCTGCTTCTTCATTTCTTCGTCAGCGATGCGGCACAGAGAAATACTAGCGCCGGCCATCTCCATACTTGTGGCATACTCTCCCACAAATGTCCGATATGTTTTGATACCGCGATCATCCAGTTCCTTTCTGACACTGCCGGAGAGGATATACAGTTCCTCCTGACTGGTGGCTCCCAGTCCGTTGATCAGAACACAGACCTCCTCGCCCGCCTTTACTTCCATGTCATCGAGTATTTCTTCTACAGAATCTTTCGCAAGTTCATCAGCCGTCTTGATCGGGCCGTTCCATACGCCGGGTTCTCCGTGGATGCCCATACCAAAGGCCATTTCCCCATCCTTCAGTTCGAAGTTCGGATGACCGATCTCCGGAATAATACACGGAGTTAAAGCAAAGCCGACCGTCCTTGTATTGTCCTTTGCCTTCTGCGCTGCCGCAAGTACTTCCTCCAGATCGCCTCCGTCGGCAGCTTTTGCTCCGGCACATTTATACATGAAGAAGATACCGGCTACGCCGCGGCGTACGGATGGATCCGCATGCGAAAGGACGTCATCCGCGCCGACGATACTTGCCGTCTGAATGTCATCCATTTCCAGAATTTCCGCAGCCATATCAAAATTCATGATATCACCGGTGTAATTCCCGTACAGGAACAGGACGCCGGCTCCCGCTTCCACTTCTTTTGCCACATTAACGATCTGTTCCGCGGAAGGAGACTGAAAAACGCCGCCGACTCCGCATCCATCGATCATATTTTCTCCTACATATCCGAGAAACAGCGGCAGATGTCCCGTTCCACCGCCGGTAATGATGGCAACCTTTCCGGGTCTCTTCTCGGCAATGCAATAACATCTCAGATCATCTTCCGCATACTTCACCATTGGATTGGCGGCATAGATCCCGCGCAGCATATCATCAACGTAGTTCTCCGGCGCATTCATTATTTTTTTCATATCGATCACAGGCATCCTTTCTGAATAATAATGCAGGCGTAGTACGCCTTTTCCGTGGTGGAAATGACCGCATAGGCATCCTTGGCCTGTTCGTAAAAATCGAACCGGTCGATATACGTTACGGCATCTTTACCGCGTTCATCATGTCTGCTGACAATTTCCTCAAATTCATTCCATACCGGCGTCGGCAAGTCCTTCTGTTCTTCCGGTTTATCCATGATCATAACCGGCTTTTCCACGAAGGAATCAAGCGGAAACAGCGTGAGAATATCTTCCAGCAGTTCCGTCGCCCTATGCCCGTCACAGCGAATATTTATATGGTTTTTTGCATCAGCCACAGACTTTGCCGGAAAATTACAATCGCCGATCACAAGCCTGTCGCCATGTCCCATTTCATGAAGTACTTTTAACAATTCCGGAGAAATCCGGTCCGGAATACCTCTTAGCATACCCTTCTCCTTTCTCCCGCATAGAAAAACCACGCGGCTCCGATTATGAAACGAGGCTGCCGCATATGCTGCGACAGCCTCTGTCTTTATTGAGGTCTACCGCCTCCGCTGATCCCCAGTTTTTCTCTGGTTATTAATAATGCATCAATTTGCTCATCCGTAAATTTGTTGACATCATCACCAAAATACAACTTTGCCTTAAGTACCATTTCGGCCAGATACTCCAGAGATTCCATTCTCATATAAGCATCCATCATGTTATGTCTGCTCCATGTAAGGCAGCCGTGATTGCCGAGCAAAACAGCATTGTACTTTGCAACGTAGGGCGCGATAGCGTCGGGAACATCTGCAGATCCCGGGATCACGGTCTTCGCACACGGAACAACGCCCAACTGCACGACTCCCTCTGCCAGAATACGGCTGTCGATCGGTTTATTGGCAACGGCAAATAAGGTCGCGTGTTTCGCATGCGAATGTACCACAGCCCGAATCTCCGGATCTTCCACATAGGCACGCATGTGCATCTTCACTTCGCTGGACGGCTTATGTGTACCTTCCAGAATCTTCCCGCTCAGGTCCATCTTGACGAGCATATCTTCTGTCATATAACCCTTGCTCACACCCGTCGGTGTCGTCCAGAAGGTGTCCGGATCGACTTTGCAGCTGATGTTTCCATCATTGGAAGCCACAAAGCCTCTCTCGTACATTCTGCGGCCTACTTCCAGGATTTGCTCCCGGGCCTCTTTATCACTGGGATATAAATCAGACACGTTTCCCCCTCCTTACTCGATTCCGAGTTCTTTGAACGCTTTATCATAAGGAGCGTGGCAGAGCCCTTTTTCTGTGATAATACCTGTAATCAACTTGTGATCTGTAACATCAAATGCCGGATTGAATGTAGCGTCTACCTCTTCCGGTGCCATTGGTTCTGTGTACCACATGGATTTGATTTCGTTCGGATCGCGCATCTCGATCGGAATATCATCTCCGGTTGCTGTTTTCAGATCGATCGTAGAACTCGGAGCGCATACATAGAACGGAATTCCGTAGTGCTTCGCAATGATCGCCAGACCGCTTGTACCGATCTTGTTGGCCGCGTCACCATTTGCCGCAACACGATCGCATCCTACGAAGATCACCTTTACTCTGCCGGATTTCATCAGGAGAGAAGCCATGTTATCACACTGTACGGAAGTTGTGATTCCGGAATTTACCAGCTCGAAGGATGTCAGTCTCGCACCCTGCAGGAGGGGTCTTGTCTCATCGCAATATACATGCATATCCTCGCCCTTCCATCCGTGCTCCAGGGCGATATACATGGGTGCTGTCGCAGTACCGTACTTTGCTGTGGCAAGAGTACCCGCGTTGCAATGTGTCATGATGCCGATCTCCTGTCCCTCGACCTTGAGATCTTTGAGAATGGAATATCCGATCTCACCGATATTGCGGCTGATCTGAACATCTTCTTCACGGATATCCTCTGCCTCTTTGTAAAGGATCTCTTTAATCTCCGCGACAGTTTTGTCCGCGTTCTTCTGCACCGTTGCATCCATTCGATCCAGTGCCCAGAAAAGGTTAACGGCAGTCGGTCTGGAACTTGCCAGATAGTCTTTGTCCTTCTTAAAAGCACTGTAGAATGTATCATAGTCACTGTCCGGCAGAGCATTCGCCAGCACAGCGATGCCATAGGCTGCGGATACACCGATTGCCGGTGCTCCTCTGACTCTCAGTTTTTTAATTGCTTCGTAGATCTCCTCCGCTGTACGGATCTGAATTCTCTTGATCGTACCGGGCAGCAGAGTCTGGTCGATAATATCTACGCTCTTCTTATCCGGTCCCCACTTTACGGTGATAACCTTCTCAAAGAATTCATCCAGGTTTGTGCTCATTTCCTTTGCCTCCAAATATTAATTAGTATTCTTCACGGGTTCGTACGCCCCGTATGTATCTGGCTCCCGTCAGATCGTTGCAAGTGCTTTTTCTTTCGCGGCGATAATGGCATCGACATAATCCTGTCCGCTGCGGAATTTGGACTGATTGAAGATAAAGTCTTTTCCTGCGAAAATATTTACTCGCTCTGCCAGCAGTCTCTTCTTTTCATCCTTGATCGAGGTGACATCTACAACATTTGCCATTCCGATCGTACGTCTGTGAAGTTCTGTTCCGGCATAGCCCGCGGTATCATTCAGGATCGACGCAAGATAGTACTCTCTGAATCCTTCGACCTTCGCCATCGGTTCGGTAACAGCCTCATCATAGGTTTCTCTGAACTTTTTGACGAAGAGATCGATGGTATCTTTAATTGCTTCGAGACACCACTTGCAGAAAGGCTCGTCGTCGGTGGATAAACCATTGTCATACGCGAAGATCATATTGGCAACGACATTTCCGATATCATATCCCATGGGAGCAAAGGTTCCGAATTCGCAGTCAAAAATCTTTGTGGCATTTTCCTTTACAAAGACGGATCCTGTATGGAGATCTCCATGCAGAAGGGCCTGCGCATTTGTCATGAAGTTGAATTTCAACTTTGCGACTTCAAGATGCAGCTTCTCATCTCCGTAAAGCTCCTTCTCGATGAACTCACGATTCGGCTCATAAATATTATTTCTGTCCGCGCCGAGATACGGCTCCATGAGAACGAGTTTCTCGGTAATGTCATCGAGATCCGGTGTAATAAACTTCCTGGTGAGTTCCTTCTTCTCCTTATGGTCCATTACAACATCGCTGGATAACAGCAGCGTCTTCACCATAAATGTCGAAATATCATCGGCAAATCGCGGGAAAGTCTTGTGCTCCAGCATCGCATCACGCATGACCTCATAGTCACTGCAATCCTCCATACCGCACGCGCTCATCGTCATATCATAGAAATAAATATGCGGCACCATGCCCGGAGCCATCTTCTCCTCCAGCTGAAGGATCTCGGACTCCTGTCGGTTGCGGTCCAGTGAAGCTGTCATGTCCTCGGAGATCCGAAGTCCCATACCCGCCTGCTTAATATAAATGCTGTGTCCCTTTCCGTCCGTTACGCGGCATACATGATTAAGATTGCCGTGGGATCCGGGGATCTTCGCTGCCATTGTTGCTTCATCCCAATCGATCTCACCCTTTGTCTTGAGAAGTGTGTACTCGATAACGACCTTCTCCGTTGTCTCCGGATCAGACTCATTGATCATCAAAAAATACTTGGAAAAATCCGACATATCTATGCCTCCGCTTTGTTAATTGCTTTGTTTATTGCTTTGTCAATTCGTTTTTCTTATTTCTGTTTCTTAATTTGTTCTTTTCAGATCGCTCTTCTGATCAGTCTTCCTTCTTGGAAGCGTATGCTGCGATCAGCGCCAGTGCAAGAACCGCACCCTTTACCGCCGGAAGAACATAATAAGGAACAGCCAGGATCGTAAGTCCGTTCTCCAGTGTAGATACAAGAGCCGAACCAACAAGTGTACCGATCGCATTTACTTTCTCCGCGCCGCCGACCGTACGTCCTACGAATACAGCTGCCAGAGAAGGCATCAGGTAGTTATCACAGCACATAACCTGTGCGGAGCTTCCACGGGAAGAAACCAGAATTCCGCCGATGGCGATAAATACTGCGGTGAGCATACCTGCAATGTAACGATATTTCTTAACATTGATACCGGAGAGCTTTGCAGCCTGCTTGTTTCCGCCCATTGCGTAAAGGAAGCGGCCGTGCTTTGTGTATGTCAGGAAAACGTGTGCTACGATAACACAGGCGAACATGATGATGATGATCCACGGAGCACGTCCGATCGCGGAGAAGCTTGCGCCAAGCTGTGTTCTTGCCGGAGCTGCGCCCCAGGATGTTTTCATACCTGTGGATACTGCGCCGCCGCCGATATACCACTGGCCAAGTCCCTGATGAACGAACATCAGTGCACATGTGGCAAGCATATCCGGGATCTTGCAGACCAGGATCAGGAACATGGTAAGCTGATACATAACCAGCGTAACAACGATGCTGAAAATAACCGAGCCCAGCGTGTTGAATCCGAACCAGAGATAAGCGGATACAAATGCGTAGGCAGAGCAGCTTGCCAGTGTCGCCGCTGACATATCAAAGCCATCCGGTGCCATGGTTACGGTTGCGGCAATACCAAAGACAGTGTTGATCGCCATTGCTCGTAAAATATTGATCATGTTGCTGCTTGATGCAAAGGCAGATCCACTGATTGCCGAAAATGCAAAAAAGCAGATCACAAGGGTGATGACAGCAGCCCAGCTGATCAGGAATTTCCCTATTCTAAAATCTTTTTTCATTACTGCGGACTTTGCGTTCATATAAATATCCTCCGGAATCTTTTCAGTTTTTATTCTTACGCTTCCCTGGCTTCCTCTTTACCACCAACGGAGTAGTTCATAATACGGTCATCGCTTGCCTCATTCGGAGAAAGCTCTGCGACGATTCTTCCACTGTACATAACATAAATTCTGTCTGCCAGTGACAAGAGTTCTGAGTTTTCACAGGTTGCGTAGATAACGCCTTTTCCCTGTTTCGCAATGTTGTTGATCAGGCGGAAGATATCCTGCTTGGCACCTACATCTACACCTTTTGTAGGTTCGTCAAACATATATACCTCGCAATCGGCAGCCAGCCATTTTCCAACCGCGACCTTTTGCTGATTTCCTCCGGAAAGATTGGCAACCTTCTGTCTGATCGACGGAGTCTTGATTCCCAGTTCTTTCACATACCGTTCCGCATTTTCTTTTACTTTCTTTCGATTAATAAACGATAATGTACAGAAGTCGGCAAGATTTGCAGCAGACAGATTGAAGGATACGTTCTCCTGTACAAGAACGCCTTCTTTTCTGCGCTCTTCCGGTACAAGGGCGATGCCGTCCCGAACAGCCTGTGACGGATTCTTGATCTTTAATTCCTTTCCGTTCAAAACGACCTTGCCGTCTGTTCTCTTGTATGCTCCGAAGATCGTCTTCAAAAGTTCCGATTTCCCGGCGCCGACGAGTCCGGCTATGCCGACGATCTCGCCTTTTCTTACATGTAGTGACACGTCATTTATTTTTCCATCTGCACCGGACAAATGCTGAACATCGAGAATGTCTTCGCCGACCTCGCAATTTTCCTTCGGGAAGTTTTCTTCAAAGGAACGTCCGAGCATTTTTTCTACGATCTCATTCGTTGTCGTGGCCTTGGTAATCGGTTTATTATCAACGATCTGACCATTCCGCATAACAGTGTAGTTTTCGCAAATTCTGAGTATCTCATCCAGTCGATGAGAAATAAAAATAATCGCAATGTTCTCTGTTTCTTTTAATCTGTTTACAATTGTGAATAATTCTTCTGTTTCTGTTGTTGACAGCGGCGCTGTCGGCTCATCCAAAATAAGGAAGTTGCAGTCCATCCGCACCGCTCTGGCGATCAGGATCATCTGCTTCTGTGCCAGTGACAGATCCTGTACCAGGCTTCTCACATTAATACCCTTTACATTCAGTCTGTCCAAAGCTTTCCTGGCTTCTTCCCGTACATGACGCCAGGGCATGTTGACTCCCTTGCTCATTACCAGTTCATTGATCATAATGTTCTCTGCCACAGACAGAGTTGGTACCAGTGCCGTATCAACCTCCTGATATACGATCTGGATACCAAGCTTCTTGGCATCTACCGGTGTGCGGATTTCTTTCTTTTCACCATTCAGCAGAACGTCACCGGTGTAAGTCGGATTTGCTCCCGCAAGGACCTTCATCAATGTGGATTTTCCCGCTCCGTTCGCACCTACGACGGCACGTATTTCTCCTGTGGATACGGAAAAATCAACATTATCCAGCGCTTTTACGCCCGGAAATTCGATCGAAACACCCTTTGTTTCCAATGTTATTTTTGCCATATTCGCTCACTTTCCTGTCTATTATGTATAGGAAAGGCGCCGTTTTGATCCGGCGCCTTTTAAGCTCATCCATCTCTGTTTCATGAGGCAAAACGCCTCATAAAACATTCAATTTATCAATGGATCAAATCTTTTGGCATCCAATCTGCCTCTGACAGATAATCAAGGTTACCGTATGTCTCGCCTGCAATATCGCCGAGATTCTCTACGGTCGAATCTGCTGTCAGCTTTGTAGCCTCGATTGCAGAGCCGGGAACTTCAACAACATCTCCGCCCTTTGTTCCATCTGCCGGATTGTAGATGTCTTCATAGTCATCTGCCATCTCCAGGAAAAGGATACGCATCGCGATCTCACCGTTTAAGGTCCAGTCTGTAGTTCCTGCTGCAGTCCAGATCTCCGGATGTGTCTGCATGTTCGTTACATCAACGTTATCAATATCTACGGAAGCCATCGGAAGTGCATCGCCGTTTGTTCCGTTCATGTTATCATTCTCCATGATTGCGTTGTATACGCCCTGACCATAGAGATCGTAATAAGAAATGATTCCATCAACGTCTTCACGTTTTACTGTCTGCAGATAAGCAGCTGTAACGGTATTTGCGGAATCTACGGAATCCTCAAGAGGCTGGACCTCACCAACTGTCTCGATTTTTCCTGCTTCCTCATATTCTTCCCAACCTACTTCACGTCTGTCGAACGGGCTGTTGTAGTTCGGGCCTCTCCATACCTTGATCAACCTAACCGGACCGGACTCGCCTCTTGCTTCCTTATCGGCGATCATCTTATCAAGAAGTACGGTAACAAGGGAGCTGTCCTGCTGGAACATCTGTGTTACGCCATCGATCTTCTTATATTCACCATCACTGTAGAACTGAGTATCGAATGTTACAATGCTCAGATCCGGATACTGCTCATGAACCTGATTCAGGAACTCATAGGAGCCATCCTGGTTGCCATGGCTGACGAGGATTCCGTCATATCCTGCCTGTGCGCATGTGTTGATCGTATCCTGCCACTTATTGAAATCACCGTCACAGAAGAAGAAATCAAAGCCTACGCCCATCTTCTGGCAGAGAGCATCGCAGGAATCCTTCCACATCTGGAAAATAGTTGCAGACGGAAGAAGCATGATATAAGCGACTTTCTTTCCCGCTAACGGATTATCAACAGATGCCGTCTCCGTTCCGGACGTCGCCTCAACAGATGTAGCTGCGGAAGCGGCTGAAGACGATTTTGCTGAAGAATCGGCTGCGCTGCCACATGCACCAAGTCCAAATGTCATGGTTGCGGCAAGTGCGATGGCTACCATTTTTTTCAATTTCATAAAAAGTCCTCCCTTCTTTACTTTCGTTCATATTTTCGAAAGTAAATGTATTATTGTTTTTACTAAACGGCCGTCCTGATAATTAGATAATAGTTTGTGTTTTATTATATGTCAATCGCTATTGTTACTATTTACTAATTTTACATTGTTTAGTTCCCGCTTTTGTTCATATTTGCACTATGAAATGTGCAGCACAACCTATTTATCATTCTATATGTTTTATTTTCCATGAATCCCAGCCATTTCTTATATGTACTTTTCCATCGCCATTTACTTGCGTTTTATTCAATCATTAATTAGTTTTAGTCCGCATTATATCTATTTGTCTAGTATTATAGTTTCATTTTTACTAAATCTATTGCTTTTCATATCATCCGGCGATATGATAATAAAAGATCAAACAGATCGAATTCACCTTATTGTAAAATGCCTATCAGGAAAGCTATGACAATTAAAGAGATCGCACAAAAAGCAGGCGTGTCGCCGGCTGCCGTATCAATCGTTCTTAACGGTAAGAAAGGTGTCAGCGAAAGCACGCGGATAAAAATTCAAAAACTGATCGAAGAAACAGACTACGTGCCGACCCAGCGGGTTCGTTCCTCGTCCCGCACGATCATTTGTCTGAAATATGTAAACAGAGGCGTTTTTGTAGAGGAAAATGAAGGATTTGTCTCTGCGATCGTTGATGCAATGGGCGAATACTGTCGAAAAAACGATCACAAAATGATTATGGCGCAGCTGAAGGGAGATGTCCGCTCCAACATCGAAGAAATTGATTTTTCCGGCATCTGCGGAGCTATCGTTATCGCTTCCGAGCTGCCGCCGTCCATGTACGAGGATTTAAATCAGATCCCTGTTCCATTTGTCGTTATCGATAATATGATGCCGGGTACGAATTACTCCTGCGTAGGTATCGATAATGCGGAGAATGTCTATACCGCGCTGAAATATTGCAAAACATGCGGTTATCAATCCATCGGTTACATTAGAAGTTCATATTTTTCGGAAAACCTGACGGCAAGAGGTGAGGCGTGGCAGAAATATGCATCTACTCTGAAATTAAATCCCATCCCGGAATATGTATTTTCTGTAGGTCCGACTATGTTAGAGGCTTTTTCCGATCTAAATCAGCAATTGCAGGGCCGGAAGAAGGAAGACCTGCCGGAATGTTTCTTTGTCGATAATGATACGATCGCGATCGGCGCCGTACGTGCCCTGCAGCAAAACGGTTTCCGAATCCCGGAAGACATCGGGATCATCGGCTTTGATGACATCCCCTTTGCGACCGTCAGTGCGCCGCCACTTACGACGATCCGTGTTCAGCGTCAGACGATCGGGCGCCAGGCTATCCGTCAATTGCTGCATATTCTGCGCGATCCCGCCTCGACACCGGCAAAAACCGCCTATGTCGGCAAACTGATCATCCGTGAAAGCATGTCTGAAAAAGGCCGGCAGCCAAAGAAACCGGAAGCAGCATTATAAATGTTCTCTGAAATGCAAAAAATCTCCTGTTTCCAGGAGATTTTTTTGTACTGTATTAATTAATATTTTCGTACGGATTTTAGTACAGCTTCGCGCCTGCCGGAATGTGATCGTCGACCATCAGCAGATGCAGCTCTTCCTCACCATTTCTCTCGTTAACGGCACTGATCAGCATTCCACAGGAGTCGATGCCCAGCATCTGTCTCGGCGGAAGGTTCGTGATCGCGATCGCGGTCTTGCCGATCAGTTCTTCCGGCTCATAATGCATGTGGATACCGGAAAGGATCGTTCTGTCTACGCCTGTACCGTCATCCAGGGTGAACTGCAGAAGCTTTTTCGACTTCTTGACAGCCTTGCAGTCAAGGATCTTAACGGCACGGAAATCGGATTTGCTGAAGGTGTCGAAGTCTACGAACTCCTCGAACAGCGGCTCGATCTTCACGCCGGTGAAGTCGATCTCCTCTTTCTCGCCGGCCGGTGCAGCAACCGGAGCAGCTGCGGCAGCCTTCTGCTCGGCTTCCTGGTTCTCGCTTCCCGTCTTCACGTTTTTCATTGTCGGGAAGAGCAGTACGTCACGAATAGCGGCGCTGTCTGTCAGAAGCATTACGAGGCGGTCAATACCGTATCCGATACCGCCTGTCGGAGGCATACCGATCTCCAGCGCATGCAGGAAATCTTCATCGGTGTGCTGCGCTTCTTCATCGCCCTGTGCGGACAGTGCATCCTGCGCGGCAAAACGTTCGCGCTGATCGATCGGATCGTTCAACTCGGAATACGCGTTGCACATCTCCCAGCCGTTGATGTAAAGCTCGAAACGCTCTACCTTCGACGGATCGCCCGGTTTCTTCTTGGTCAGCGGGGAGATCTCGATCGGATGATCCATGATAAAGGTCGGCTGAATCATCTTGTCTTCACAGAACTCGTCGAAGAAGAGGTTGATGATATCACCCTTCTTGTGACGATCTTCAAATTCTACATGATGCTCCTTGGCAAGAGCCTTCGCTTCTTCGTCCGTTTTTACCTGTTCGAAGTCGATGCCGGTCTCTTCCTTGATCGCATCCTCCATGGTCAGGCGGCGGAACGGCTTGCCCAGATCCAGTTCTTTGCCGTCGTATACGATCGTTGTGGATCCAACGACCTTCTCGGCCAGATAACGGAACATGCTCTCGGTCAGCTCCATCATGCCGTTGTAATCGGTGTATGCCTGGTACAGCTCCATCAGTGTGAACTCCGGATTGTGTCTCTGATCGAGACCCTCGTTACGGAATACACGGCCGATCTCGAAGACTCTCTCGAGTCCGCCGACGATCAGTCTCTTCAGGTAAAGCTCCAGAGAAATACGGAGCTTCTTATCTTCACCCAGCGCGTTGTAGTGAGTGATGAACGGACGAGCCGCAGCGCCGCCGGCATTATCGACGAGCATCGGTGTCTCAACTTCCATGAAGCCGCGTCCGTCAAGGAAGGTACGGATCTCTTTGAGTACCTGGGAACGCTTGATGAAAGTCTCCTTTACATCCTGGTTCATGATCAGGTCAACATATCTCTGGCGATAACGAATATCGGTATTCTGCAGGCCGTGGAACTTCTCCGGAAGCGGCTGCAGGGATTTGGACAGGAGAGTGATCTTCTTCGCGTGGATGGAAACCTCGCCCGTTTTTGTCTTGAATACGAAGCCTTCCACGCCGACGATATCACCGATATCCATCTTCTTGAATGCCTTGTACTCCTCTTCGCCGAGGGCATCGCGTGCCACATAGCACTGGATCGTTCCCTGTTTGTCCTGAATATGACAGAAGGAAGCTTTTCCCATGACACGTTTGCTCATGACACGGCCGGCGATCGATACGTCCTTCTCCTCGAGCTCGTCGAACTTCTCTACGATCTCTTTGCTGTGATGCGTCTGGTCGTATTTTGTGATAACGAACGGATCGTTGCCCGCTGCCTGCAGTTCTGCCAGCTTCTCGCGGCGAACCTTCAGCACCTGGTTCAGATCCTGTTCCGGTTTCTGATTCTGCTTCTTCTGACCGTTCTGTTCAGCCATTTCGTACCTCCGAAAAATATCCTGCTGCACTATGCCGCAAGTCTGCAAGTGCAAATTAGTAACTGATAGAAAGAACCTTGAACTTCAGCTCGCCTGCCGGTGCCTCTACCGATACGGTCTCCCCTACGGTATGTCCGATCAGAGCCGCTCCCAGCGGAGAGTTGTTGGAGATCTTGCCCTCGAGTGAGTTTGCCTCGGTTTGTCCTACGATGTAGTAGGTAACCTCTTCGTTGAACTCCACATCGAGTACCTTTACGGTGCTTCCTACGTTGATCTTATCGGCTTCTACCTCGCTCTCATCGACAACCTCGATGGTCTTCAGCATCTCCTCGATCTCAACGATGCGCGCTTCATTCTCGCGCTGCTCATCCTTTGCAGCATCGTACTCCGCGTTCTCGGAAAGGTCTCCCTGCTCACGTGCTACTTTAATTTTTTCTGCGATCTCACGACGAAGGTTGACTTTTCTGCTCTGCAGCTCATCTTCCAGTTTGCGAAGACCGGCATAAGTAATTACATTTTTTTCCATAATTGAAATATCGTCCTCCCGGCTCAATAGTTTCTATATTATATTCTTTTGCATACACAATGTCAAGGAAAAACCGCGCAAAATAAGGCTTCCCGGACATTTTTCCGCAGCTTATCCGCCACTCACTTTCCAAGCTCCGCACGCACCGCCGATCCCCGCGGGTGCCTGCATTCCCCGTTCCGCGAAACGCCGAATATCTATCGTGAATCCGACTCACTGCAGCGTGCGGTTTTGTTGACACTCAAATTGCTCAATGATAAAATTATCTTAACTGTAAGCGGCTGCTGCGGCCGCCGGAAAAATCGTTCCGGGAGATGTTCCGGAAGAAATGAAGGGAGAGATACCTATGGACAATATTCTTACATTCCTGGCCTCATGGCTTGGCGTCATCCTGTGCGCGGTCTTCCTCGTACTCGGCTTTATTATTTCCATTAAGGGAAGCGCAAAGGGCGATGAGAGACGATTTGAAACTACCAATGACCACTATCTGATCACACGCAAATTTACCGCTGTGATCCTCGCGATTCTCTTTCCGATCATCGCCGCCGTTGTCTGCTTTGTGCTCGGCTACCTGCCGTTTGCCAAGGTAAAAACGCTGACTCCGATCTTCGTGATCATTCAGGCAGCAATCGGCGTGATCGCCGGAATCGTGACCATCGTACTTCTGTGCAGAGCGATCCGCTTCCACATTCTCGTCAATGGCAATGATGTCTCCGTAACACCTGCCATCGGCAAGACATACCAGACGTCTTTCACCGAAGTCCGCACCTTGAAAGGTGTCAAGGAGAATGACCGCGTAGTCAGCCTCACCGCACGGACCAATAATCACCGCCGCTTCACGGTCACGGAAGGCATGAAGAATCACGAGATCTTCTTCACCTATGCTCCGGATAAAGTTCCGATGCCGAATTTGACCAAGAAGAAAGCCGGCTGATCGAAGTAAAAACGGCACCTGCCGTTATTGGCACATTGCTAACGGCCGGGGTAGCCTCAGCCGGTCCGTAAGATGACCGGCCTGTCATAAAAATCATCCGCCATATGGGGAGCCAGAAACGCTTCCTGTGTGGCGGATTTTTTGTCCGGCAGCGAAGGTTGGAACGAACCTTTGCATATCCGCTTCACTGCATTTACAAATGCCGGCGCATGCTATAAACTGCAGGTGAGATGCGTTAGAATGGTTCAATGCCGTTCCGACCGGCCGCACAATTACAAAGTCCGCCGGGCGGGATATGCGTTAGATTGCCGCAAGTAGAAGCGTAAAGGCGATAGAGGTAAAAGGATATGAGCACAGATAAGGATAAGATAAACAAAGAAAACGCGAACGGCTGCGCAGAAGGAGGCGCGCAGGAAATTTCCGGGGTCAACAATGCAGGTAACGCAGGCGCAGCGCCTCACCGCCGCCGTCCGCATTACAGCGGAAAATATCCGCGTAAATTCAGTGAGAAATACAAAGAACTGAATCCCGAGAAATACGGAGACACGATCGAGAAGGTCATCAGTAAGGGAAGCACCCCCGCCGGCATGCACATTCCGATCATGGTCAATGAGATCCTTGATTTCCTCGCGATCAAACCGGGACAGAAGGGTCTGGACTGCACCCTCGGCTACGGCGGACACAGTTCGAAAATGCTTGACAAACTCGAAAAATCCGGCCACCTCTACTCTCTCGATGTCGATCCGATCGAGATCGTAAAAACGACCGAACGAATGCGCGAAAAGGGTTATGGCGAGGATATCTGGACACCGATCAATACGAATTTCCGCAACATCGACGAAGTGGCTGCCAAGTACGGTCCCTTCGACTTCCTGCTGGCCGACCTCGGCGTCTCCTCGATGCAGATCGACAACCCGGAGCGTGGTTTTTCCTACAAAGTGGACGGTCCGCTCGACCTGCGCTTCGACCCGAACAAGGGTGAGTCCGCATCCGAATGCCTGAAGCGCTTAGACCGCGATGACCTGGCCGGGCTCCTGATTGAAAATTCCGATGAACCGTACGCGGAGGAGATCGCCACCGCTGTTCGCGAGGCAAACCGCCGTCGCCGGACACCGACAACAACGACCGCTCTTCGGGAGCTGATCACCGCCACCCTCCTGAACTCCACTGATCTGAAAAAGGCTTCGGAGGATGAGCAGGAAGAGGCGGTAAAAAAATCCTGCGCCCGCGTCTTTCAGGCGCTTCGCATCGAAGTAAACAGTGAATTTGACGTGCTCTATGAATTTCTGGAGAAGCTTCCCGACGCGCTCGCACCGGGCGGCCGCGCTGCCATCCTCACCTTTCATTCCGGCGAAGACCGCCTGGTAAAGAAGTTTTTCAAAGAACAGAAGCGTCTGGGACTGTATGAAGATGTGAATAAAGATGTGATCCGCCCGTCCCGCGAGGAATGCTTCCGCAACCCGCGTGCGCATTCTACCAAGCTTCGTTGGGCGATCCGCACAAAATAACAGAGGTTAAACTCGCATTGTAGAAATTGCGCGGCGCCGCTACCGGTACAGCCGGTATCGACGCCGTTTTCTTATCGTTTCTTATCGTTTTTTATCGTTTTCCCATCTTCCGCAGACGCTCGCCCGCGATGCGGTAAACGGTCCAGTCGCTCATCGGCTCTGCGCCCATGGACAGATAGAAATCAATGCTCGGCTTGTTCCAGTCGAGGCACCACCACTCCAGGCGTCCGCAGCCGCGGTCAACGGCGATCTTTGCCAGTTCCTCCAGCGTTGCCTTCCCGTAGCCGTGTCCCCGGTATTCGGGCATGATAAACAGATCCTCGAGATAAACGCCGGATCTGCCGAGGAAGGTCGAGAAGTTATGGAAAAACAGCGCGAACCCGACCTCCTTTCCGTCGACTGTCGGGAAGATGACCTCAGCCTTCTGCTTATCGAAGATCCACTCCTCCAGCGTTGCCTCATCAGCTACGACTTCGTCGAGCATCTTCTCATATTCCGCAAGGCTGCGGATGAAATAGAGGATCTTCGCCGTATCCTCTCTTGCTGCAAATCGAAAAGTAAGTTCACTCATAATTTGTTCTCCATATCAGGTCCGCTCACACCTCAAGCCACCGGAGCAGCTCCGGAATGCGCGCCTTCGTCTCTCTGTAACCCGTCTCGTACAATTCGCCCAGTTTTTGCACATCGCCTTCAAAGCGGTCGATCGTGATCGGCTCTTCCGGGGCAAAAACAAATGCCTCTCCCTTCGCTTCGTCCTCATCGAGGCGGTCCAGCATCTCATTGTAATTCCGATGTGCCTGCACATTCGACTCAATGAATTCCGGATAATTCCGATAGAGGATCTTGTCCGCCGCGCCGACCTTTTTCTCCTCGCACCGGAAAGCACGGTCCCGCGTTCTGACGACGATGATCTTGCCCGGATAATTCTCCTTCGCCCAGTCGTAAGGCACATTCACGGAACAGCCGCCGTCCAGATAAGGAACGCCGTTGATCACGACCGGCCGCGAGATATACGGGACCGTCGCCGAAGCTCTGACGGCACGCAGGATATTGCATTCACCCTTCTTGAAATATTCCGGTTCGCCCGTAAACATATCGGTCGCCACGGCCACGAAATTTGTTGCCGGATCGAGAAAGCGCTTCCGATCCATCGGATATTCCTCGATCAGATCGTCAAAGAGGAAAGAAAAACCGGTGATCCCGTGATCTCTTCGCATCGCTCCGATGCCCACGTACCTGGAATCCTGACGGTATTTCAGGTTGATCCTCGCGGCCCATCCGATCTGACCGGCCACATAGCCCACACCGGTCATCGCTCCTGCCGATACGCCGATCGTTGTGCGAAAGGTAATATCCTCCGTCATCAGCGCGTCCGCGACGCCCTGGGAGTACATGCCCCGCCAGGCTCCGCCCTCAAGGACCAGCGTCCCCTCCGTGATCCTCCCGGATGTCCGTCCCGTCGGTATCTCGTCATACCGGTCGAACATCTGCGGTTCGCGCTGCAGCTTCCTGGCTATATCATCGATATTCATGGTTACAGAATGACCTCCATCATCGTTTCTTTGATGCCCATTCCCATCCGTTCATAGAAGCTGCGGGCCGCGTCATTGCCTTCCCAGACATTCAGCGTGACATCATAGCAGCCGAGTTCCTTTGCGAAGTTGATCACATGGTCATACAGAGCTGTCCCCACATGCTGTCCTCTCGCACCCTCATCGACGCAGATGTCATCGATATAAAGCGTCGTAAAGTCCTTCATGTTGGTGCTGAACGGCTGCCTCGTAATCACGCAGAAAGCATGTCCCTTGATCTGACCGTCTTCACCAACTGCTACAAAGACCGGCGTCTTCTCATCGGCGAAGATCGCCTCCAGTTCCTCTGTTGTGTATTTCGTCGTTCCGGGAATAAAAATATCCGGGCGGATCTTCGCATGTACTTCCAGCACCTGACTGAGAAGTTTTTTCACCGCCGGGATATCATCGGACTCCGCTCTTCTTACCTGTATACTCATAGATTCCACTTCCGTTTTTGATATTTTTCTACACATTATATCATGGTAAAGCGTTAAATACCATTTGTATTATTCTTCGATCCTCACCAGATTCCACTTGTAGTGTGCCGCCAGACACCGGAGCACCAGCACAGCAGCGAAGCCCGCGAGAATTCCCGCCGTCTAGCTGCCGGCGAACACACCGATCAACGCTGTGAGGAGCGCCCCCGCCAGCGACGCAAGCGCATAGATGTGTTTCCGGAAGATATACGGCATCTCCGCTGCCAGAACATCGCGGAACACACCGCCGCCGACAGCCGTCAGAATACCCAGCACGACCAGCAGAAAAACATTGCGCGGATCCGACGAGTAGACGCCCGCATAGACGCCGTCAACGGTGAAGGCCGCAAGCCCCAGCGTATCAAACCAGAAAAGGAGCGTGTTAAAAATATGCGTATGTTTTTCCGGCACATAGATCGAGTAGTGCCTCTTGCTCCACATGATGACAAAGAAAATATTGGCGGTCACGAGAGCGATGATCACATAGACCGGGTTTCGAAACATGACCGGCGGTGTGCGGCCGATCAGAAGATCCCGAAGCACCCCGCCTCCCGTCGCCGTGATCAGCGCGAGAATGTTTACGCCGAAGATATCCATGTTTTTCCGAATCGCGGTGATCGCGCCGGAGATGGCAAAAGCCGCTGTACCGATCAGATCCATGATGAGGATCAGATATTTCGCCTGTTCGATCATGATCAGCGCTCCGCGATCTTCGCGGCACCGATCGCCTCTCTGTTTTCATAGACAGACTTGTCCCCGCACAGCTCCAGCGTCTTTGTATAAGACGTCATTGCCGCCGCATAGGTCTCCGCATCGGTCGCCTCCCAGATAATTCGCATGGACTTCGTAGTAATCTTGTCATTGCCCATGATCAATTCTATGCCATACTCATCCGTCCCGTTCACATTCCCGTTGAAGGAATACAAAACGCACGGATAATCTCCCAGCTCAAACGTATCAAAGGACAGCATATTTACATTGGTCCAGGCAGCATCCTCTTCATAGCTCGCTTTGATCTCTTCTTCCGTCGTTTCTTCGATCGGTACACTGTCTTCATCGTATGAATTCACATAAACGATAGACGTATAATCATCATTGACCAGATAATCCATTGACGGATCGTCATCCGATGTGAATTTGTGCAGTCCGGATATTTCCAGTGAAGCCGGCCCGTAGATCAGTTTATCCCCTGTAAACAGCGCACCGATCTCGCTGTTGAAATAGTCGATATCGTTCGCCGCCTCGTCCGCTTCGTTTTCGGCTTCTTCCTTTTGCTCTTCAAGCTCATCGAGAGCTTCCTGCGCTTCCGCTTCGCCTTCCGCGGTGAACTCCGCAGATGCAGCAGACTCGGAACTTACCTCTTCTGTTTCATCCTTCGCCTTCTGCTTGTTGAACGCGCCGGATGCTTCCGATGTCGTTCCCTCTGTCTTCGTTGTCGTTGTCGTTGTCGTGCCGCATCCTGTCATAGACCCGATCACACAGATCGCCATCAGCGCCGCAATCACTCTTTTCCTCATGATAAATCCCCCTATACTGATAAAAACGTCGATTTACTGTCACTTCACGGTAATACCTATCAATATTGTAAATTGCGTGCTTTCCTTTGTCCATTCTTTTATCCGGCAGGTGACGGCGTAAACCTATTGTTAGTTGAAGTTGGGGAGAGTCCCCCTTGACGCCTTTCACTAAGGCGCCTGCTGTGAGGATCTCCTGCGGACTCAGTCTCCGGAAACCAACCGGCAAGACCCGTTAGGTTTCCTCCAAATATCGTCCTTCAGGAAATCCTGCACAGCCGGTGCCATCATTGTAAGCGTTGGATATAAAAGATGTGCGATTCAGATGGTTTCATCATGACCATCTGACGTCCCGCCTGTCATTTTACTAATCCGCGAAACAGTTGCCGAAAGCCCCAGGCGGGTATACAATGAACTTGTACAGAAAGAATCAATAACGATGATCATACGGACGCCTCCCTCGGGAAGTGTCCGTTTTTTTCTTATGGAGGTGCATCATGACGAAAACGATCCGCAAAGCGGCAAAAAAAATTCCCGGCATTATCCGGGAAAGTAAAATGGATATCATCTGGATCATCGCGGGAACCCTCCTGATGGCGGTATCCGTGAATCTGTTCTATACACCGGCAAAAATGGTGCCCGGCGGATTCTCGGGCCTCGCGATCCTGCTGAAATATGTGAGCGGTGCCTGGATCGAAGGCGGCGTCCCCGTGTGGATGTGGAACTTTATTCTGAACGTTCCGCTGATCCTCTTTGCGGTTCTCATCCGCGGTTGGAAATTCATGAGCCGGACATTTCTCGCCACCGTCATTTTTACGGTCTGGCTGTATATCATTCCCGAATACGGCCTTGCTTCCGACGACCTCTTTCTGATCGCCGTCATCGGCGGCGGCATCATGGGCGTCGGCTTGGGCCTCGTTTTTCTCGGAAACGCGACGACAGGCGGCACCGATACCGTTGCCGCCATCATCACGAAACTACTGCCGCACTTGAGCATCGCGAAGATCCTGCCTCTTCTTGACGCGGTGATCGTACTCATCTCCGCGGCGATCTTCGGGATCCGCGTGTCACTGTATGCCGTCATCACGGTCATCCTTTCCGGCATGATCGCCGACCGCATCATCAACGGTTTTCGCAACGCCTATACAGCCTACATCATTTCCGAATCTGCGGACCGGATCGCCGAAACGATCATGGCCGAGCTGGAACGCGGTGTTACAAAGCTGCAGGGTACGGGCATGTACACGAAGAATGACCGTCCGGTCCTTCTCTGCGCGATTTCGAAGAAGCAGACGGTCCTCCTGAAGGATATTGTCTACTCCATCGATCCCGACGCGTTCGTCATCATGACCGACGCGCAGGAGATCCGGGGCGAGGGCTTCCTGGGATTGCACAGAGACGAACTGTAACGATTCCCACGGCAACCCTGCAAACGCTGCCGCAGAAAAAGTACCTATGCTTTATTCAACGTCCGCAAGGGCTTCGCTTCCTTCTTCGCCTGTGCGAACCTTTACGACTCTGGCGACATTGTATACGAAGATCTTGCCGTCGCCGATGTGACCGGTGTACAGGGTCTTCTTGGCAGTCTCGATCACATCATCGACCGGAATCTTGGATACGATAACTTCCACCTTGACCTTCGGAAGGAGGGTCGAATCAACGATCGCGCCTCGATATCTCTCGGTCGAACCTTTCTGGATACCGGATCCCATGACCTGTGTCATGGTCATTCCCGTTACACCAAGCTCATTCAGTGCTCTCTTCAGGGCATCAAACTTGGACAGCCGGCAAATGATCGATACCTTATGAACGCCGGTATCAAATTCCGCTGCCGGCAGTGCTTCACGGACAACCTTGACGGCTGCGTTTTTGCGTGCCTCATCAGCCTGCTCGTAAGAATCCTGACCCAGATCCGTGTTCTCGTTCGCCTCCATATTCATATCGGTAACATCGGTGATCGCGAAGCCGGAATAAGCAGATGCGAGGCCATGCTCATGGATATCCAGGCCATCGATCTCGACCTGTGCCGGTACACGGAGCCCGATCGTCTTATCAATGATCTTGAATACGACATACATAACAGCAAGTACATAAGCGGCTACGGAAATAATACCGAGAAGCTGAACACCGACCTGTCGGAAACCGCCGCCATAGAAGAGACCGACACCGACGCCGTCTTCACCGGTGGAGAAGAGGCCGACAGCAATGCTGCCCCAGATACCATTTACCATATGAACAGACACGGCACCGACCGGGTCATCGATCTTCGCTACATTATCAAAGAATTCTACACTGAAAACTACCAGAATACCGGCTACAAAGCCGATAAAGAACGCGCCGACCGGTGTGATGCAGTCTGCCGGAGCGGTGACCGCCACAAGTCCGGCCAGAGCGGCGTTGAGTGTCATGGATACATCCGGTTTACCGTAACGGAACCAGGTAAAGATCATCGCGACGGTCGTCGCAACCGCGGCGGCAAGGTTTGTGTTCATAAAGGCAAGGCTTGCAATACGGGCTGCGTCGGCATCTGCCATCGATACGGTAGAGCCGCCGTTGAAACCGAACCAGCAGAACCAGAGAATAAATACACCGAGGGCACAGGCTGTCAGGTTGTGGCCGGGAATTGCGTGTGCCTTTCCGTCTTTATCGTATTTTCCGATACGCGGTCCGAGCAGCGCCGCGCCGAGGCAGGCGATCAGACCACCGACCATATGTACACAGGTGCTTCCGGCAAAATCGTGGAAACCGAGCTGAGCGAGCCAGCCGCCGCCCCAGATCCAGTGACCGGAGATCGGATAGATGACCAGAGAGATCATCGCGGAATAGGCACAATAGGCTTTGAAGTTTGTTCTCTCTGCCATGGAGCCGGAAACGATCGTCGCTGCGGTCGCGCAGAAGACAGTCTGGAAGATAACATAGCACCAAAGAGGCATGCTCTGCGGAACGACACTGTTTGCCGCTGTATAGGTACCGCGGATCAGCGGATCGAAGCCGCCGATCAGTGAACCGGTGCCTCCGAACATCAGGCCGAAGCCGACGAGCCAGAAGCACGGCGTTCCGATACAGAAGTCCATCATATTTTTCATCAGAATGTTGCCTGTGTTTTTCGCACGTGTAAGTCCTGCCTCACAAAGAGCAAAGCCGGCCTGCATGAAGTAGACCAGCGCGGCGCACAGGAGCACCCATACAACGGTGGTTACATTGATTTCCATAAAATTTCTTCCTCCTCTTTCCGAACAGCTGCTGCAGTAATAGGAAAAGGCGCCGGACAGTACTTTTACCTGCCGCAGCGCCTTTGCTGTTCTTTTACCTATTCAGACAAAAACGAAGGCGCCCGGAGATTCAATTGCCTGAATCGCCGGACGCCTTTGTCCTGTTGCTCATTATATTACACACCGGCCGGAGCCGGCGCAATAATTACTTTTAAGTAGATGTATCAGCCGATATCGAAGCTGTTCTTCATATGCTCGCCCGGCACGCGGGTCGGGTAGTTTCCGTCAAAGCAGGCGGTGCAGCAATGTGCTTCGTGCTCTCCCTCCGGGATGGACAGGCGCTTTGCGGCATCCATCGATAGGAAACCGAGGGAATCGGCGCCGATGATCCGGCAGATCTCCTCGATCGTATGTTTATTGGCGATCAGATTTTCTCTGGAGTCGATATCCGTCCCGTAGTAGCACGGATCGGTAAACGGCGGAGCGGAAATGCGCATGTGGACCTCCTTCGCGCCCGCCTCCCGAACGATCCGGATGATGCGCGCGGACGTTGTTCCCCGCACGATCGAATCATCGATCAGCACGACTCTCCTGCCCTCTATGACATCGCGGACAGCGTTCAGTTTCATACGCACCAGATTGGTTCGTTCCGCCTGCGTAGGCGCAATGAAGGTCCGTCCGATATACTTGTTTTTTACCAGACCCGTTTCCATGGGGATCCCGGATTCTGCGGCAAAGCCGCTTGCCGCGTCAAGGCCGGAGTCCGGCACACCGATCACGACGTCCGCGTCGACCGGGTACTCCTTCGCCAGCTCACGTCCGGCACCTTTACGATACGCATGCACCGAGACCTTATCGATCACCGAATCGGGACGCGCAAAATAGATATACTCGAAGATACAGGATGTGTGCTTTTTTGCAGGATCGTCACAGTGACGCCGGTCGCTGTGGATGCCGTTTTTGTCGACCCACACCACTTCGCCCGGATCAAGATCGCGAATGAATGACGCGCCGATCGTATCGAGCGCGCAGGATTCCGAGGCAAAAACGATGCTTCCGTTCTCCGTTCTGCCCATGCAGAGGGGACGGAACCCGTGCGGGTCACGGGCGGCGATCAGCTTCGCCGGAGACATCAGAACGAGAGAATACGCGCCCTCGAGCTTGCTCATCGCGCGCATGACCGCTTCCTCGATGGAGCCGGCATTCAGGCGCTCCTGCGTGATGATATAAGATACGACCTCGGTATCACTGGTCGAGTGGAAGATGCAGCCGCGAAGCTCCAGTGCCCGGCGTAGCTCGCGGGTATTGACCAGATTGCCGTTATGACAGACGGCAAGCTGCCCCTTGATATGGCGGACAAGCATCGGCTGCGCGTTTTCTCTTGAGAGACTGCCGCTTGTCGAATAGCGGACGTGACCGACCGCCATTCTGCCCGCTCCCAATTCCTCCAGGCTGTGCCTGTCAAAAACTTCGTGCACGAGCCCGATATCCTTCCGGCAATAGATATTGCGGTCGCGATTGACGGCGATGCCGGCGGACTCCTGCCCGCGGTGCTGCAGGGCCATCAGTCCGTAATAGACCGCCCTCGTTGTATCCATGGTCTCCTCCGGTGCTATAATACCGAAGACACCGCACTCCTCGTGAATTTCAGCCATTCCGATCTCCTGTCTTCCCCGAAGCACCTGTGGTGCTCCGGCTTTTTGTGTGTACTATAGCGCATATTCCGGATTTTTTCTGTACTCATTTTGCAGTATGGCGTTCTAAAAAAATACGCACAGGATACGGCGCCGGGACTCCCCTCACGCCCGGTCTCTGCTCTGCCGCGCACTCAGCCCATCGTCGAATACCCCATGAGATATTCATCCACCTCTGCCGCGCAGGCTCTGCCTTCCGCGACCGCCCAGACGACGAGCGACTGTCCGCGGTGCATATCGCCCGCGGTGAAAATGCCCGGTACACCGGCTGCGTATCTGTCCGTTTCCGTTGCGACGGTGCCGCGGGTTCCGAGCTTCACGCCAAAGGCTTCGGGGACGTATTTCTCGCATCCGGTAAAGCCGGCGGCAATCAGGAGAAGATCACAGGGAAGCGTCTGCTCGCTGCCCGGTACTTCTACCATCTTCCGGTTCTCAAATTTCACCTTGACCGTAACGATCTCCTTCAGCCTTCCCCTCTTGTCGGTATGACACTCTCTGACCGTTGTCTCATAGAGCCGCGGATCATGCCCGCTGACATAGATCGCCTCTTCGTGCCCGTAGTCCGTCTTCTTCACCAGCGGCCATTCCGGCCACGGATTCGAATCGCGCCTTACGACCGGCGGCTCCGGCATCATCTCAAGAGCAGTCACGCTCTTGCAGCCGTGCCGCAGGACGGTGCCGATGCAGTCATTGCCGGTATCTCCGCCGCCTACGACGATGACGTTTTTCCCTTTTGCACTGATAAAATCGTCCTGCTTCAGGAAGGAAGCGGCATCTCTGCCGCCGGACACCCATGTCCCGTTCTGAAATCCGTGATCAAGCAGGCTCTTCGTTGTAGCGTGAAGGAAATCGACCGCATAGTAAATTCCTTTGATCTTCTCCGGATCGGCCCCTGCCAGGCCGCGTGCCTGCTTCGCTCCGCAGGCGAGAATGACGGCATCATATGCCTTGCAAAGTGCGGCTGCCGTTATGTCCGCGTGACCCTTCGCATCCGCAGCCGCGGCTCCGACATTGACTCCGGTTTTGAATACGACACCCTCATCCTCCATCAGTTTCTGACGGCGGAAGATCACACTCTTGTCGAGCTTCATATTCGGGATGCCGTACATCAGGAGACCGCCGATGCGGTCCTCTCGTTCATATACGGTCACCGAATGTCCGCGGTGGTTCAGTTCATTGGCGGCAGCCAGACCCGCCGGCCCCGATCCGATGACGGCTACTCTCTTTCCGCTTCGAACCTTCGGGATCTGCGGCGTAATATACCCATTTGCCCAGGCATTTTCGATGATGAAGCGTTCGTTGTCGTGAACGGTGACAGGATCGCCGTACTCCCCGTTGATGCATGCCTTCTCACACAATGCCGGGCAGACCCTTCCGGTGAACTCCGGAAAGTCGCTCGTCTTCTGCAGACGGCTGTAGGCATGATGAAAATGGCCCCGGTAGATCTGGTCGTTCCACTCCGGGATCAGATTGTGCAGCGGGCAGCCCGTGACCATGCCGTTCAGCTTCATGGCCGACTGGCAGAAGGGTACGCCGCAGTTCATACAGCGCGCTCCCTGCTTCATCCGTTCATCGGCTGCCAGCGGTGTATGAAACTCGCAGAAGTTTCCGATTCGCTCCGCTGCCGGAATGTCCGTATTATTCTTTCTTTCATATTCCAGAAAGCCAGTCGCTTTTCCCATCAGGATACCCTCCCTGTCACCTGCTCAAATGCTTCCAGCACAGCGTTTTCATGCGAGATTCCCTGTTCTTCGAAGCGCCCGATCGCTGTCAGCATCTTCTGATAATCGTTCGGGACGACCTTCTTGAAGCACGGAATAAAGTTCTCAAAATCCCCGAGGATCTCTGCCGCGCGGACGGAGCCGGTCTCCTTCTCATAATCTTCGAGTATCGCCTTCAGCTCCTGAATATCGTATTTATCGTGTAATTCCTGCAGAGTGACCATGTCCTTATTGGTCCTGCGGTACAGGGTGTGATCGACATCCAGTACATAGGCGAAACCTCCCGACATACCGGCCGCAAAGTTTTTGCCTGTGCCGCCCAGAATTACCGCGCGTCCCCCGGTCATGTACTCGAGGCCATGATCGCCGCAGCCCTCGGAAACAGCCGTCGCGCCGGAATTGCGGACGCAGAAGCGTTCGCCCGCCACGCCGCGGATATAGGCTTTGCCGGAAGTAGCGCCGTACAGGGCAACATTACCGATGATGATATTCTCATCCGCCTTAAAGCCGGCCTTTGCCGGCGGGGTGACCACGATCTTGCCGCCCGAAAGTCCCTTTCCGAAGCCGTCGTTCGCGTCTCCCTCCAGATAGAGACTGAGTCCCTTCGGAATGAACGCGCCGAAGGACTGGCCTCCGCCGCCCTCCGCCCTTACAACGAAGGCATTCTCTGCCAGGGTATCTCCGAATTTTTCCGTGATTTCCGACCCGAGGATCGTTCCGAACGAGCGGTCGGTGCTGGAGACCTTCAGCGATACTTCTCTGCCGTCCGGTTTCTCCCTGCCGCTCAGAACCGGCTCAAACTTCTTCAGGAGAACAGACTCATCCAGTGTCTTCTCGAGATGGAAATCATAGACCTTCTTTTGGTCAAAACGGCTGCCCTTCGCGTTTGCGTATTCCGGATCCAGGATGCTGCTCATGTCGACTTCTTCCGCTCTGTCCGTGATCAGGTCTTCGCGTTTCTTCAGGCAGTCGGTCCGGCCGACCATCTCCTCAACGGTACGGAAGCCGAGGCCCGCCATGATCTCGCGGAGCTGTTCCGCGATATAGAGCATGAAGTTCATCACATATTCCGGTTTACCGCAAAAACGTTTCCTCAGCGTTTCATTCTGTGTGGCGATACCGACCGGGCAGGTGTCCTTCGAGCAGACACGCATCATCATGCAGCCCATGCACACAAGAGGCGCCGTGGCAAAGCCGAATTCCTCGGCACCGAGCATCGCCGCGATGGCGACATCTCGGCCGCTCATCAGTTTGCCGTCGGTCTCGATGATCACGCGGTCACGAAGTCCGCTGCGGATCAGCTCGTGGTGCGCTTCCGATACACCGAGTTCCCACGGAAGGCCCGCATTGTGCACGGAGGATGCCGGCGCCGCACCGGTGCCGCCGTCATAGCCGGAGATCAGAATGACCTGCGCTCCTGCCTTGGCCACGCCGGACGCGATCGTTCCGACACCGCCCTCAGAAACGAGCTTGACGGAGATCCGTGCCTTCCTGTTCGCGTTTTTCAGATCGTAGATCAGCTGCGCGAGATCCTCGATGGAATAGATGTCATGGTGCGGCGGCGGCGAGATCAATGCTACACCCGGTGTGGAATAGCGGGTAGAGGCAACCCAGGGGTAAACCTTTTTCCCGGGGAGATGGCCGCCCTCTCCGGGCTTCGCGCCCTGCGCCATCTTGATCTGTATTTCTACAGCACTGTTCAGGTAGGCGCTCGTAACGCCAAAGCGGCCGGACGCGACCTGCTTGATCGCTGAGTTTTTCTCGGTGCCGTAGCGGGTAGGATTCTCTCCGCCCTCACCGGTATTGGATTTACCTCCTAGGCGGTTCATGGCGATCGCCATCGTCTCATGCGCCTCCTGCGAGATGGAGCCGAAGGACATCGCGCCTGTCTTGAACCTCTTCACGATGCTTTCGACCGGTTCTACCTCCTCGATCGGTACCGGCTTCTGCTTCGGGGCAAATTCCAGAAGGCCGCGCAGTGTATGCGGTCTGGCGGAATCATCGACCAGATCGGTATACGCCCTGAATTTCTGCGGATTTCCCTCCCGGACCGCCTGCTGCAGCAGGACGATCGTCTCCGGGCTGTACAGATGATCCTCTTTATCTCTGCCGCTTCGAAGGTAATGAAAGCCGACAGAATCGGTCGTCTTGTCCGTGGGCAGTCCCAACGGATCAAAGGCACGATTGTGACGGAACGTGATGCCTTCCTCGATCTCCCTGATGCCGATTCCGCCGACACGGCTGACCGTACCTGTAAAATACCTGTCGATCGTTTCTTTTGCCAGTCCTACTGCCTCAAAAATCCGGGCAGACTGATAGGACTGGATCGTCGAGATGCCCATCTTTGCCGCAGTCTTGACGACCCCGCCCAGCAGAGCCTCATTATAATCGGCGATCGCCGTGTGGTAGTCCTTATCGAGCATTCCGATATCGATCAGCTCCGCGATACACTCATGCGCAAGATACGGATTGACAGCACGGGCACCGAAGCCGAGAAGTGTGGCGATCTGGTGCACATCACGCGGCTCCGCGCTCTCGAGGATAAGAGAAACAGCGGTCCGTTTTTTTGTCTGAACCAGATGCTGCTCCACGGAAGAAACCGCCAGCAGGGACGGGATCGGTACATGGTTCTCATCCACGCCGCGGTCGCTCAGAATGATAATGTTTTTGCCGTCGGCAGCTGCTCTGTCTACGGTAATATTCAGCTGCTCAAGCGCGCGCGCAAGGGATGTGTTCTTGTAATACAAAAGAGAGACGGTCGCTGCATGAAATCCCGGCCGGTCAAGGGAACGGATCTTCAGCAGATCCACGCCCGTCAGGATCGGATGGTTGATCTCAAGAACGCGGCAGTTCTCGCTTCTCTCATTCAGCAGGTCACCGTCCGATCCGATGTAGACCGTTGTATCGGTTACGATCTTCTCCCGAAGAGAGTCGATCGGCGGATTCGTTACCTGCGCGAACTGCTGCTTGAAATAATTGAACAACAACTGATGCCGGCGGGAGAGGACAGCGAGCGGCACATCATGGCCCATCGAAACGGTCGGTTCCACACCGTTCTCTGCCATCGGAAGGATCTGGTCCCGGATATCTTCATAGGTATACCCGAATACTTTATAGAGACGGTCCCTGCTCTCCTGCGAGTGCACTTCGATCTTCTTGTTCGGGATCGGTACGTCTGCCAGGCGGACAAGGCTCTGGTCGAGCCATTCGCCGTAAGGACGCCGCTGCGCGTAATACGCCTTGCATTCCTCATCGGAAATGATTCTTCCCTTGCGGGTATCCACGAGCAGAATCTTTCCCGGTGTGAGACGCGATTTCTTCACGATGTGTTCCGGTTCGATATCGAGCACGCCGACCTCCGAGGCGAGGATCAGCCGGTTGTCATCGGTAATGTAATATCTGGACGGCCGCAGTCCGTTCCTGTCGAGTGTCGCGCCGAACAGTTCTCCGTCGGAGAAAAGGATCGCGGCCGGACCGTCCCACGGCTCCATCATCGTTGCATAGTAATGATAAAAATCTTTTTTCTCTTCCTTCATGAACTGGTTATGTTTCCACGGCTCCGGCACGGTGACCATCATTGCCAGCGGCAGATCCATGCCGTTCATATACAGAAACTCCAGTGTATTGTCGAGCATTGCCGAATCCGATCCCGCCGCGCTGACGACCGGATAGATCTTATCGATCTCGTTCTCCATGATCGGACTTGTCATCGTCTCTTCACGAGCCAGCATACGGTCGACATTGCCGCGGATCGTATTGATCTCGCCGTTGTGCGCGATCATCCGGTACGGATGCGCGCGGTTCCAGGACGGCGTTGTGTTCGTGGAAAAACGGGAATGCACGATCGCGATCGCGGTCTTGTAATTCCTGTCCTGCAGATCCAAATAGAAATTGCGAAGCTGCTTTACCAGAAACATCCCCTTGTACACGATCGTGCGGGAAGACAGCGAGCAGATGTAGGTATCCTCCGAGCTCTGCTCAAACTCGCGGCGGACGACATACAGACGGCGGTCAAAATCGATTCCCTTCTGAACATCGGCCGGACGTCCGATGAAGCACTGACAGATATACGGCATACAGTCGAGCGCGGCCTGCCCAAGGATCTCCGGACGGGTCGGTACCTGCCTCCATCCCAGGAACTCCAGATTCTCTTTCGCGACAATGACTTCCATCATACGCATCGCGAAGGTCCTCTTCATCGTATCCTGCGGGAAGAAAAACATACCGATCCCGTAATCACCGCTGTCCTTCAGATCGATTCCGGCTTCCTTCGCCGCCGGCTTGAAGTATTCATGGCTGATCTGCGCCAGTATACCTACGCCGTCGCCGACTTTCCCGGTCGCATCCTTTCCGGCGCGATGTTCCAGCTTCTCAACGATGGAAAGAGCATCATCCAGAACGCGGTAGTCCTTATGACCGTCAATATTCACGATCGCTCCGATTCCGCAGGCATCCTTTTCCTGCCGGAGCCCCTCATACTTTTTGATGTACTTTTCGTAGGTAGTATCCATTAGTTTCTCCATTTCCGAAATTGCTTTTCATGGTTGTCTATTTACGAGCTGTCTGTTCCCGACTGACCTCTCCGGATTTATCGCAGGCTGAAAAGCAGCTCATCATAAGTCGGATACGGCAGATATTTCTCCGGAATATATTTCTCTGCCTCATCCGCGGACGCTCTCAGCTTCTCCATATCGGCGAGGATCACATCATGATAATATTCCGCGCTCTTCAGTCCGTCCTCGCTCTCCGCCTCATCCGTATCATCCGAGAGTTTCTGCAGAGAATGTCCGATCCTCTTTGCCAGCTTATCCAGCTTCTGCAGAAGTTCCTGTTCATAGACGCTGCTGTCATCTCCGAGAAGTTTTTTCTTCGCGGCAGCTTCGCCGCCGAGATCATTCATGTAGTCGATCAGGGCACCGGTGAGATCCTTTCTGACCATCTCCTGCATCGTCAGCGATTCGATATGGATGGCTTTGCTGTAGTTCTCGATCATGATCTCATACCGGGCTTTTATCTCTTCTTCGGTAAAGACGCCATGCTTTACGAAGAGGTCAATGTTCTTCTCCGCCAGAAGACGCGGCGCGCATTCGGGCAGGGATTTCAGATTATACAGGCCGCGGCGTTCTGCCTCCTCGATCCACTCATCTGTGTAGCCGTTTCCGTTGAAAAGAACCTTCTGATGATCGGAAAGTGTCTGTTTCAGAAGAGCGTGTACCGCTTCGTCAAATCCCTCCGCGGGCACGTCCTTCAGGGCTTCATAAATATGGTCAAGAGACTCCGCGACGGCAGTATTCAGCACGATATTGGGGTCCGCGACAGAGAGGGAAGAGCCCGGCATACGGAACTCGAACTTATTTCCGGTAAACGCGAACGGTGAGGTACGGTTGCGGTCTGTCGTATCCTTCATGATATGCGGAAGAACCAGTGCTCCCATACCCATCCTGGTTTTTCCTGTCTCCTCTACTGTGCCGTCCGTAGCCAGCGCTTTCAGCACAACATCAAGTTCATCACCGACGAAGATAGAAATGACAGCCGGCGGTGCCTCGTTAGCACCCAGACGGTGATCGTTGCCGGCAGTTGCCACGAAGGCTCTGAGAAGATCCTGGTAATCATCAACGGCAGCGATGACAGCCATCAGGAAGACAAGGAACTGGACGTTTTCTGCCGGTGTTTTTCCGGGATCCAGCAGGTTCTCGCCTTCATCGGTCACGATAGACCAGTTGTCGTGCTTGCCCGATCCGTTGACACCCTCGTACGGTTTCTCATGGAGCAGGCAGACGCAATTGTGTTTGTCGGCGATCCTCTTCATGACTTCCATCGTCAGCTGGTTGTGATCAACGGCGATGTTCGCGGTTTCGAATACGGGAGCAAGCTCATGCTGAGACGGCGCGACCTCATTGTGCTTTGTTTTTGCCGGGACGCCGAGTTTCCAGAGTTCTTCATCCAGATCATGCATGTATTCGGATACCTTCGGTTTCAGGACGCCGAAGTAATGATCCTCCATCTCCTGTCCCTTGGGTGCCGGTGCGCCGAGAAGCGTACGGCCGCACATCAGCAGATCTTTTCTCTTGAGGTACAGCTTCTTGTCCAGAAGGAAATACTCCTGCTCGGAACCGACAGTCGTATCAACGTGTGTAACGGAAGCCTTACCGAGCAGATGCAGTACGCGGACCGCACTCTGGGAAAGTGCCTCCATCGAACGGAGAAGCGGTGTCTTCTTGTCCAGCGCCTCGCCGCCGTAAGAACAGAAGGCGGTCGGAATATAGAGCGTGCCGTCCTTTACAAATGCGGGACTGGACGGGTCCCACGCCGTGTATCCTCTGGCTTCGAAGGTCGCGCGGAGGCCGCCGGACGGAAAGCTGGACGCATCCGGCTCGCCCTTGACCAGTTCTTTACCGGAGAACTCCATGAGAACCTGTCCGTCTTCCGTCGGTGAAATGAAGCTGTCGTGTTTCTCGGCGGTAAGACCTGTCATCGGCTGGAACCAATGCGTGAAATGCGTTGCGCCGTGCTCGATCGCCCATTCCTTCATGGCTGCGGCAACAATATTTGCCACGTCAAGCTTCAGATGTGTACCGTTCTTGATCGTCTCGTGAACGGCCTTATAAATGTCCTTCGGCAGTCTCTCCTTCATCACCCGGTCGCCGAATACAAAGCTTCCGAAAATTGCAGGTACCGATTCCAAACGTTTCTCTTCCATAATTCTTCCTCCTTTTCCCGCGTCACGGCTCAGACGCCGCTTGCTCCATAGTTTGACAAAACTCTTGCCGACGGGTCGGTGACATTGCAGCCTTCCCACTCCTTGTTCGGCATCCAGAAATCGGGGATCATCTGTCCCTGTCCCGGATAATACTTTTCAAAAATCTCCCGATAAAGGAGAGATTCCTTTGTGAACGGCTGCGCGTGCGTGTAGCGCTTCCTCTTCTCCTCGAATGCCTCGTCATCATACAGGTTTTCCGCATAGTCGATCAGGTCGTTCCTGAGGGAATGCCCGACAGCATCGGAGAAGGCTGCCTTCTCCCGCATCAGAATGTTTTCGGGAATCAATCCGTCCGGCTCAAAAGCATGCCGCAGCAGATATTTTCCCATCCCGTAGGTATTCAACTTCTTCTCCGGATCGATATGCATCACATAATCGACAAAGTCCAGATCCCCGAAAGGAACTCTCGCCTCGAGTGAGTTGACACTGATGCAGCGATCTGCCCGGAGAACGTCATACACGTTGATCTCGCGGATACGTTTTTCCGCCTCCGCCTGGAAGCTTTCCGCGTCCGGCGCAAAATCCGTATATTTATATCCGAAGAGTTCATCGGAGATCTCACCGGTCAGCAGCACACGAATGCCAGTATGTTCGTGGATCCATTTGCAGACCAGATACATTCCGATCGAAGCACGGACCGTCGTAATATCGAAGGTTCCGAGGGCAGCGATCACAGGCTCAAGGGCCACGATCACATCATCCCTGCTGATGATGACTTCATGGTGATTGCTGTGGATATACCCGGCCACCTCTCTTGCGTACTTCAGGTCGATGGCGTCAATGTCCATACCGATCGCAAAAGTCTCCAGCGGCTTGTCGGAAAGCTTTGCCGCAATTCCGCAGACCAGTGACGAATCGAGACCGCCGGAAAGCAGAAAGCCGACCGGCGCGTCGGAGTCCAGACGTTTCTTCACGCCCCGGATCAGTCGATCGTGGATCTCACGGCTGACCGTTTCCGGCGGATCGAAGGTATACTCTCCGAACGCTTCACTGACCTCGCGGTAACAGATGAACCTGCCGTCCCGGTAATAATGTCCCGGCGGAAACGGCTTTATTTCCTTGCAGCAGCCGACCAGGTTCTTCGGTTCCGAGGCAAAAACGATCGCGCCTTTTTCATCGTATCCGTAGTACAGCGGCCGGATTCCGATCGGATCGCGGGCCGCGATAAATGAGCCCGACTGTCCGTCATAGATCACCAGTGCGAACTCCGCGTCGAGCATCCGGAATATCTCCGTTCCGAACTGCTCGTAAAAAGGAAGCAGGATCTCGCAGTCGCTGTCGGAGTGAAAAACGTATCCCAGCTTTTTCAGCTTTTCTCTGATCTTCCGGAAATTGTAGATCTCCCCATTGCAGACAACACAGTTTCCATTCAATGTAAAAGACTGCATTCCTTCCGGTGTAAGTCCCATGATCGAGAGGCGATTGAATCCCAGATACCCCTTTTCTACCTTGAGTAAGCGGGAATCATCCGGTCCTCTTGAAGCTGTTCTGTCTAAAAGTGCCTGAAGCATCGTTTCCGAACCCTGTTCTCCGCAGTATGCCAAAATGCTGCACATGTCCATTTCCTCCTTTCCCGGATTTTTTCCAAAAGAATAAAAAAAACAGGCAGGGACATCCTTCTTCGGCGTCCTTGCCTGTTTCATGAATACACTATAATAAAATTGTTGAGAGATGAAAATACTGAAATTTGAGTAATTTCCGTTCCGTCGATCGATCCATCGGCCCGGTCATTCGTTCCGTTCAGTCGATCCGGTCATTCGCCCCCTTCAGTCGATCCGGTCATTCGTCCCCTTCAGTCAATCCGGTCATTCTGGAATTTCGACAGATGTTCGTACGGCAGGATCAGCCGGCCTCGATACAGGCCGCAGCCGTCGTTGATCAGATGATTGTCGATCGCGGCAAACATGTTCACATCGATCTCTGCCAGATTGAGCTTCGCCAGATTCATCATTCGAACGTATGCGTCATCGAAATACTTCGAGATCCCGGGCTTCAGCGTTTCCCTTCTGGACCGTTCCTTCTGCTGGTGATTCTCGTAATCGGCATGATTGGCATTTCCGATCTCGGCATGATCATCCATATACTTCGTCCGGAGCTGGACCTCGATATGCGAGCCGGATACATTATCCTGCAGCGCGATATGGAGCGACTGGTATCCGTACTCCTTCGGGCTCTCCACATAGTCCCGGTAGAACGGATACAGTCCCCGGCGCAGCAGCTCGGATTTCCTGTTCTGCTCCAGGCCCGTGACCTCCGCCGTAAAGCCTCGTGCTTCCAGAAAATCCGGCAGTTCATTGGCGATCTTGTACAGGTATTTGATCTCTTCTTTCTTAATATCCTGTCCCGGCTTCAGATTGTACTTCGGAAGCGAGATCACGATACGGTAGGCGATCAGATCACGGAAGCGCTGCACCTCTTTGAGCAGATCCTCGACCGGCGGGATCTTCTTGTGCTTCGTATAGTATTCGTAGGTATACTCCACTATATAGGCGTTGAACTTCTCCTCGGCGCGGATCAGCGATTTGATTCGCCCACGGAACGTAAAGGCAAGATAAGGATACTTACCTGCCAGAAACTTATAGAAGTCGCGGATCCGCTGTGACTGCGAAGTCAGGAAATCGTTATGCTCCAGCAGATCGGAAAGTCCCAGCAGGAATTCACAATGCGCCAGATCGACCGCATTTTCCGTCTGCTGCGCGTCCTTCTTCAGATCGCGCGCGTATTTTCGAATGATGTAGGGCAGCGTATCGCCGCTGTACAGATAATCCGTTAATTGAACCATGTCATAACCTTTCATGCTGTGCCGGATGCGTACCGCCTGCGGATATCACGGATCACCCACAGGTAGGCTGCCGCGGTAAAAACGGCCGCCGCGAGCCATGCCGCCGGATCTCCCGCGCAGGCAACCAGATAGCTCTCCATCCGCATCGCGATCGCCGCCGTCACGCAGCGTGCCGCAAGTTCCGTAACGCCTCCCAGCATCGGCAGGATGCCGTAGCCGCAGGCCTGCATCGTATTGCGGAAGATGAAGATAAAGCTGAGCGGAATATAGAACATGTAGGACAGATACGCATACGTTCTGGCAGATGGCAGGAGCGCTGCGAAATCAGCCGACGCATCGAAAAACAGTCCGAGCGCCGGGCGAAGCAGAATCACGCCCAGTGCCGCCGCGATCAGCGAATAGCCGGTCTCAAGCAGAATAGCCGCCCTGACGCCTTTGCTGATGCGATCGATCTGCCGGTCACCGAAGTTCTGGCCGCCATACGTTGCCATTGCCTGTCCCATCGCCGGCATTCCCTGCGTGAGTAGATTTCCCAGCTTCGATGCCGCGGTAAAGCCCGCAATCGACGTTGATCCAAACATATTGACAGCTGACTGCATGATCATCGTGCCGGAAGCCGTTATGGCAAACTGCAGGGCCATCGGCGCGCCGACCTTCAGCTGATACAGCGTCATTCCTATATCCAGGCGCCACTCGCCCTTCCGCGGTTTCAGAATCGTGACCTTCTTCATGATATATACGAAGCAGAGGATGGCAGAGATACCCTGTGAAATAACGGTGGCAAGCGCCGCACCGGCGACTCCGAGATGAGCACCGACGATCAGCACAAGATCGAGTACAACATTCAGCCCTGCCGACAGGATCAGGAAGTAAAGCGGCACGCGGCTGTTTCCCACCGCCCGCAGTAAAGCGGATGCGAGATTATAGAAGACCGTCGAAACCAGTCCCCAGCTGATGATCGTGATATATGTATAGGCATCCTTATAGATATCCGTCGGTGTATTCATCAGTTTCAGAAGCGGATGCATGATACTGACCGAAGCAGCCGTAAGGATCACCGCAAAGACCACCGCCAGAAGGATCGCGTTCGCGACGCTTCCGCGGAGACGTTTTTCCTTCTTCGCGCCGTACATCTGCGCCGTCAGGACGGCAAAGCCCGTTGTCAGGCCCATCGCAAGACCGGTAATAAGGAACATGACCGTACCTGTGGAGCCGACTGCAGCCAGGGCACCCTGCCCGACGAAGCGTCCGACGATGATCGTATCGACCATGTTGTATAGCTGCTGAAAAATATTGCCAATGATAAGCGGGATCACAAACCGAAGCAAAATTGCCGCCGGGCGTCCCTTCGTCATATCTGTTTCCATAAACTTTCCCCTTGAAAATATTGTGTGCAGAAGCCGCACACAGCCCTTAATTATATACACTTCTCAGGAGAAATTCTATACAAAGAGAAGGGCTCATCCTTGTGTCTTTTGATCAAATGTTAAATTTTCCCTGTTCTCCACCGCATGATCCGGGATATCCGGGATCAGCTCCACATAGTTCGGCCCGATCTTCGCTTCCAGCGACTCATGGATCTGCTCACGGATCGATGCCCAGTGGCGCACATCGACCATACCCGTAATATGGTCGGGCATCACATAGATCTCCACCCAGTATTTACGCCCGGTGCGGATCACATCGAGAAAGGAACAGGTATAGGAATAATTCAGAAGGGCATCCTCCACACAGCCGCGGATGATCTCCATCGTCGCGTCATCCGGCGCAAAGAGCACCAGTTCCCTGAATTCCCGGATCAGGCAGGTCACCGGTTCCCGGAGCAGCAGGACCGCCAGAACGATCGCGACCACCGAGTCCGCATAGGGCGCCAGTACGGCTGCCTGCCCCTGCAGCAGATACTCGGCGGCAAACGCGATCGTCAGGCCGATACTTCCCACGATATCCTGCTTCCACAGAAAAAGTTCCGAAGCAACGGTCGGTGACGTCCTCTTTCTGCAGAAGCGGTGCAGGATCAGATAAACGACAACGCACAATAGACCGATGATCATCTCATAGAGGGCGACCTTGTTGAATTCAATGTGGTGGCCTCCGCTCAGTATCACCTGGATGTTGCTGTAGATCATCAGAATCGTGACCATCAGCAGTATGCCGTATTTCACGATCAGAAATACCGATTCAAACTGGGCATAACCATAGGGTCTTTTCTCTGTTACCGGTTTGTAGAGCAGCGGGACCAGAACCAGAAAAGGTCCCATCAGGATCAGTTCCGAAGAGTCGTAGATGCCGTCCATCAGAACGGAGTACGACCTCAGAATAAGGGCCATCACGACCTCACTTGCGGTAAGCGCCAGGCTGCATAGGAAGGAAAAACGCAGAATGCGTTCCTCCCGTTTTTTTATGTCATTCATAACGATCTCCGAAATAAATTTAAATACTTCTTTATCAATAATACCATATCCGGGAAACGATTGGAAATTAACGGTTCCACCGCTTCCCTATCCGATGCGATATTCCATATCCGGTGCGATATTCCATATTCGGTGCGATATTCCATATTCGGTGCGATATTTTGATATACAAAGAAATGGGCTTCGGAATATCCGAAGCCCATTATGATCCGATTGGCAAATGTAATAACGCCCTACTTTCCGGCAGATCGGCATATTACGGAATGGCTGCCTGCAAAAATGCCCCATCAATATTTCAGCAGTTCCCCGAATACCTTCACGGCGAAGCGGTCGCTCATCCCGGATACATAGTCCAGCACCGCGTGGATGTACTGTTCCTTCTCATCCAGTGTTCCGTAGATCTTTCGATTGCGGCAGACAAAAGCAGCCTGCTTCAGCGGCCCTTCCGGAACGATCTTCGGCTCGCAGTATTCCGCAAGCCAGCCCTCGAAGGAGGCGATCGTCTCCGGGCGATACCGTCTTTCCTTTGCCAGATTATCCCATGTGTGCCGGCCGTCGTACTGATCCAGCAGCGAATCGAAGATCTGGTTCAGAACCAGCGCGGAATATTCCTGATACGGCTTGAACCGCTTATTTCCGTAGATATAGCGGTAATTAAATTTCTTGATCTCGTTCAGCTGATCACTGAAGCGTTCGCTGAGACAGATTCCCTTCTCCGGCGTGCTGTTTTCGCAGATATCGATGATCATGTTGTGCATAATGACCGTTGTATTCATGGCGCGTTCGTCATTCGCGCGTGCCATCTCGATCAGCTGCTGCTTCTCTTCGTCCCCGATAAAGCCGAGGCTGATCGCGTCCTCGATATCTCTGCCGACGTAGGCGATCTTGTCTGCCATCTTCACGACGCAGCCTTCCCACGTCGCCGGCTGGAACTGGCCCTTTGTCCGGAATTCATCCAGATCGATCAGCCCGTCACGCGGATGAAGGCCGTTCTGGTCAAGCTCTCCGCAGTGCGAAATGATCCCGTCACGTACCGCGTAGGTCAGATCGAGATTTCGCTTTTCGTTATAATTATCCGCGAGCAATTCGACGTCATCCACAAAATGCAGACCGTTCCGTTCGTGCCAGAATTCCGTCCCGAGATACTTCCGGCTCAATTCGTCGAGGACGTGTTCGCCCTGATGACCGAACGGCGCATGGCCGATGTCATGTCCGATTGCGATTGCCTTCGTCAGTTCCTGGTTCAGGCCGAGTGCCGCGGCGATCGTCCCGGCCACCGATTCCACATGCGCCACGTGCTCCATACGCGTGCAGATGTGGTCGTTATCGATATTATAGAAGACCTGTGTCTTGTGCTTCATCCGCCGGTAACCGCGTGAATGAAGGATTCGGGTGTAATCGCGCCCGAACGGGCTTCGGACATCCTCAGTCCGCGAATACAGCGCCTCCTTGCGATGCGTCAGTTTTTCCCAGTTGTCATTTCCCGGCACCGCTGCCAGCTTCTCAAATTCCGCCATATCTTCTCCCCGTCATACGCGATCTGCCAACCGCCACCTTCTGCGCGCCGCCGTTCGCAATCTGCCGCGCCTCGTCAGCCCACCACGTTGACCGGCTCTCCGCCGAAAAATCCATGAATGTCCTCCGCGATGATCGATACGAGCCGCTGCCGGGTCTCCATGCCCTTCCAGCCCATGTGCGGTGTCAGGATCACATTTTCCATGGTGTACAGCGGATTGTCCTCAGCCGGCGGTTCGCTTTCCTGTACATCCAGGCCGGCTCCCGCGATCCTGCCGGTTTTCAGTGCCTCGATCAGCGCCGGTTCATCCACAAGCGCACCGCGGGAAGTATTGATAAGAAAAGCAGTCTTCTTCATCCGCGCGATCGTCTCCGCATTGATCAGATGCCGCGTTTCCGCCGTCAGCGGACAGTGAAGAGAGATAAAGTCACTCTCGGACAGAAGTGTCTCGAACGGGACATAACGGATGCCGTCACTGTCGACTCCCGGATGCCGCTGATAGATAAGTACGTTCATGTCCATCGCTCTCGCGATGCGGATCACTTCCCGGCCGATATTTCCCGCGCCGACGATGCCCAGTGTCCTGCCGTTCAATTCCACATGCGGCACGGACAGGTGTCTCGTGAAGTTCGAATGATCCCCGCGCTCCAGCATCCGGATCTGCACCTGCATGGTCGATGCCAGATTCAGCATCAGCATGACGGCTGTCTGGGCAACTCTCTTTGAACTGTAAGCAGGGATATTGCAGACAGTGATCCCCTTCACCTTCGCGGCTGCCAGATCAATGTTGTTGTATCCTGTTCCGGCTTCGACGATCAGCCTGACGGACTCCGGAAATGCCCCGATCATCTCCGCGGTGACGGGAAGTTCCTTTGTAACGACCGCGTCTGCCGCCGCTTCTCTCACTCTTTGAACCACTTCTTCGGAGGTACTGTCGTCATAAACGATCGTATTCCCGGACAAAACGCCGAAATCCAGCCGTCCGTCAAAGTTCATTTTTCCTGCATTTACTACAACTACTGTCGGTTTATCCATCTGTTTTTCCCCTGCGGTTATCTCCGGAATCCGTTATTTTCCCCGCCTGCTATCTCCAGAATTCATTGATCTTCTCCGGTAGTTCGTCGAACTCGTCGGTGAGGATCGTGATATCCTTCGGATCGAAGGTCTCCGGAACATTGAAATATTCGCCGTCCTTGTTTACGCCGTAGAATTCCGTTCCGTCCCCGGTCGCGAAGATCACGGTTCCCGGCAGATTGTCGCGAACCTCATAATCATCATTGATCTGCTGCAGCTCCTCCAGCGCATAGATCGTGATCCAGGTCTCACCGAGGTCTCCCTCGCCGCCGTTGTGATCCCGCATGAAATTGATATATTCCTCCGGCAGCTTTACGCCGTTGATCTCATTGATCAGCTCGCCTTCATACGGCTCGTTAAACTCGATTTCGCCCCATTCTTCATCCATGTTTTCATCCTCCGCTTACGTTACGGTCATTCCCGAAGATATTGTTACTTGTTTTTCTCCTTTGAACGTTTGTCGTTGATGATCTCCATTTCCTTCGCGCCGATCACCTGCACATTATTTTCTTCCGCCCACTTCACGCAGCCCTTCAGCACGGTCGGAAGAAAGATTCGCGGTACATTGACGATCTTCTCCAGCGCTTCATCCGTAAAGGTCACATTCGTCTGCAGCCGCTTTGCCGCGTAGCGCACGCTCTCCACGGTCGTCTGCCGCATGGGCAGAAGTTCCGGGAGAAGCCTTCTGTGCTTGTGGTACCAGAAATTCTTCGAATCGCGATAGCCGTAGTCGACCGGAAGCGGCGGAAAATCGCCGGCTTTCACGCCGCGCACGATGGCGTTTTTATACTTCGGTTTCATCAGGATATGGTCGATCCGAAGCACGAAGTGCGCCCCGTACGGCGAAGTGATCCCGTTGAAATCATGGTATTTCTCCAGCTCGTAATGGTCCGCGCCATTCGCCATCGGGCCGTCATTTTCCGCGTTGTCCAGCGTATCCACCCAGGTGCATTCCACAGCCTCGACCGCCTCCGAGATCACCTGCGGATAGACCCCGGACGGATCCTCCTCTTTTCGCAGGCCGTCCTCGAGGTGAAAACGGAAATCCTTCATTTTCTCCGCCGGCGTGTCGCCGGGCCAGCCAAGCCGGACCATCTCTTTAAACGTTTTTCGATCATCCGGCAGGAAGTTGATAACGCACTTTTTCCGCTTGATCAGATTCTGCGCGGTGTTCGAGGAATTTCGCGCTTCGAGCATGAATGCGTAATATTCCTTCCCCGCCACATAGAACGGCGAAAGCAGCGAATACGGCCCGCAGGTCGTGCTGCCGTCATCGGCCAGTGTGCTGATCAGCACGGCCGGCATCGGAAAAAACAATGACGATTGATAGAAGTTATCAACGATTCGCAGATCTTCAAAACCTGACATGACATCGCCCTCCTGAAAATTCTCGTTACAAATTATTATCCTGCTCCCGACGGAATTCCGATCTCAAAATCCCCATGCAAAATTCTTAATTATCAGTATAACATATCCTGCAAAAACTACATCACTTCTGTTATACTCTTCTACGGAATATTCGGAGGTACCTATACTATGTTTCGTTCGATCCTTGCGTTCATCAAAAAAGAAACCGTTCTCGTCATCGCCGGACTTCTCGCGATCGTATCCTGCTTCATCATCCATCCGGATGCAGCGTACGCGGGCTATATCAACTACCGGGTACTGGGTCTTCTCTTCTGCCTGATGACCGTTGTCGCCGGCATGAAAGAGGCCGGCTTTTTCGATGCCTTAAGCCGTGCATTGATCAGCCGCGTTCACACCACACGGCAGATCTCCCTGCTTCTGGTTTTTCTCTCTTTTGTACTCAGCATGTTTCTCACGAATGATGTGACACTCGTCACGGTAGTCCCGTTTACGATGCTCGTTTTTGCAGGAATCCAAGACTCTGCCGATGATCTTCTCTTCACCCTGATCTTTGAGACCGTTGCGGCCAACCTCGGCAGCATGCTGACCCCGTTCGGCAATCCGCAGAATCTGTATCTGTACTCCGCGTACGACTTCTCGATGAATGAATTTATTGGCATCATGCTCCCGTATACGCTGCTGTCCATCGCTCTGATCGCAGTCTTCACCGCCCTGTTCTGCGGACGGCGTAAGCCGCGCCGGGAAAAACACGGCATGCATGGTGAGGACGGTGTTCTTTCCCCGGAAGCCACCGGGAACGCACGAGCTGATCGGGTTACGCGGAGTTCCGTTCACGCCGGGGATGTCATGCCCCTGCGCACAGGATCTTTCGTTTTCTATCTGATCTTCTTTCTGGCAGCACTTCTGGCGGTCGCAAGAGTCCTCGATTACAGGATCCTGCTTGCCGTGACGATCGCCGCCGTTCTGATCAAAGACCGTAAGATCCTCCTTCGCGTCGATTACTCGCTCCTTGTCACTTTTATCTTCTTCTTTGTTTTTATCGGAAATATCGGCCGGGCTGATGCCGTACAGAATTTTCTCCGGTCGATCATGGAAGGCCGCGAGACCCTGACCGCCATTCTGGCTTCCCAGGTCGTCAGCAACGTGCCTGCGGCACTCCTTCTCTCGGGATTCACGAAAAACGGAGCGGCACTTGTGATCGGCACGAACCTCGGCGGACTCGGAACCCTGATCGCGTCGATGGCCAGTCTCATTACGTATAAGCTCTTCGCCGAACAGAACGCAGAAAGCCGGGGAAGATACCTTCTCCACTTTACGTGGATCAATGTACTCTTCCTCGGCCTTCTGTACGGATTCTATCTGCTGATACGGTAAACTACCTTAATAATCTGCCGCATATCAGATCAACTCCTTAAACATATCCACTGCCGTTTCCAGGATCGCATCGTCAAAATCGTATGCCGTTGTGTGAAGCGGTGCGTGGTCTACTCCGGTGCCGATGTAGAACATTGCACCGGGCGTTTTTCTCGTGTAATAACCGAAATCCTCGGAGGCACGCCAGATCTCCGGCATGGCGATCACCTGCCGGCCGGTCTTCGCGGCTGCCGCAAGAACCCGATTCAGACAGCCATCCTCATTTCTAGTCTCCGGAAAATAATCGGCAATGCTGTGCGACACCTTCAGATGCTCGCTGTCCGCCACCTTTTCCGCATACTCCAGAAGGCCGGCCTCCATCTGCTTCATGACTGCTTCCCTGTCGGAGCGCAGTGTGACCGAAATTTCCGCGTCTCCCGCCGAAACACCGAAGTCCCGTTTTCCGACACGCACATGGACGATCGTGCATAAAGCCATGCAGGATCGATCCTCCGTGGGCTCGTCAATTCGATCACCGCCGCGGATTTCTGCAAGTTTTCCTGCATAATCAATCATCTTCGCAATCGCACGGGCTGGGTTGATGCCGTTTTCCGGTGCCGACGCATGAGACGGCCTGCCCCGGAATGTTATCGTCAGCCCTTCCGACTCCGGCTGCGTCTGGTTTCTCCGATAGACGATCGCATTCTCCGGAAAACCGCCGAGGTTATGGAAGGCATAGACCTCGCAAATCTTTTTTTCCTCCAGAAGTTCCGCGCAAACCGCGCCGCCTGCCCCGATTTCCTCTGCGTGCTGGAAGATCAGATACACAGGTCGGCTTAATTTACTCTCCCGCAGAAGGCGGTCTGCCTCCAGCGCGAGTCCCGCAAGTGCCGCGCTGTGCCCGTCGTGGCCGCACTTGTGCGAAACACCGGGATTACAGGACGCATACGGAAGGTCGATCGTCTCCGGAATCGGCAGCGCGTCCATATCGGCGCGAAACGCAATCGGGCCTTTCGCCGCGCACCGATCGGTATCACTATCCTTACAGGGCCTTGTCTGGGCGGCAGGTCTCATATCCGATTCCGACGGAACTGCCGCAGCATAGAACCATGTGCCGCGGTCCGTGACAGAAAGCCCGGTATGCTCCCTTAAAAAGTTCATCAGGATCTTTTTTGTCTGCACCTCATTTCCTGAAAGTTCCGCGTTCTCATGCAGCCTGTGCCGAAGCTCGAGGATCATTTCCCGATACTCTCTTCTCATTTTTTGCCTCCCATACAAAATGGCTGAGCCGCCTGCGCGCGCCCAGCCATCTCTCCTGTTTCTGAACCTTGAAGTTATACTTGTTGTTATTCTTGCAGCTGTCTCGAAGCTTACGTCACGGAGCTTACATCTCGGAGCTCACGTTTCGGAGCTTACGCCTCGGAGCTTACGCCTCGGAGCTCACGCCTGTAGCTCAGCCTCGCAGCTCACATCTCGAAGCTTACGCCTCGGAATGAAGCAGGTCAGCCGTGCTCTTCATCAGATCTTCGCTGCCTGTCGAATATACCGTGATAACGATATCCTGCACACGGATGACCTCAATATATTCGCTGTCGGTATCTGCCGTGTAATACTGATGATTTCCGATTCCTTCCTCCGTCGTTGTGGAAGTTTTTGCCGCATCGACAAAGTTGTCCTCTACTTCATCATGCAGATCGTCATAGAATTCCATCGCGCTCTTGATGCTGTCCATATTGTAATAGCAGATGGAGCCGTCCGATCCGTAGAAAGCGTCCTTCTCCTCTTCCACATTGGCGTCAAGATCGGTGATGTCATCGACCTCAAAGCCGGCATCGGTCACGATCTGATCAAACTCCAGAATATCCTTTACCGTCCACTCCTTGGAACAGCCGGTAAGTGCCATGGATGCAGCTGCTGCGATTGCCGCGATTGCCATTACTTTCGATTTTTTTTTCATAGAGCCCCCTTTTCATGTAATTCTGCGCATGCGCCATCATTTTTTCCTGTTACTATTCCGTTATTATCCCGGATCCTGTTCCGGATATTACTCCGGGTTTTGCTCCGGATTTCATGCCGGGGTATTTCCAGGATCTTGTTTCCGATTTCTTCCGTCCTGCAAAAACTCAGAACTCGAAGATATTCAAGCCGATCTCCGGATCAAAACGTCTGCCGACTTCCCCGTCGATCTCGCGAACCACGATCTCCGCCGTCGCGCTGACGACCGCCTTCTTCAGGTGTCCGCCAACAACTGTACCTTCCGCTTTTCCGGCGCTCATATGCAGATGCAGGTATGGTTCTTTGTCCTGTCTCGTGATCGTCCCTGTCAGTGATGTGACTTCCAGTGCCTCTTCATATTCATGTCCGATGAACTTTTTCTCCGTCGTATCGAAAAGGCCGGTCTCCATATAGTTCAACGCGCCAAGCCCGGATACATTCGCCAAAGAAATATTTTCCTTCTCCGCAATGTACGCGATCCCGGCTACGATCTCTTCTCCCGGATCCATGCGGATCACAAGAGTATCTCCGAATCTTCTGTATTCCATACGCACCTCCCCTGGTGAGTGCCCATTCCGCTGCCAATGCGATTTTAAGATCGTCTTTGTTCACGGAATTCATTTGCGAAATGATATCTGCAGAATTTATTGAAAAGTCTGCATGTATAGTCATTATACCAGTAATTGCCTAAAAAAAACAACTGTTCCTCCCGCATTCGGGAGAAACAGTTGTTTTTGATAAAGCATTGAAAATGCATTGAAATGCGGTTACGCGGGATGTGAATTATTCGCCGGTATACGGAACAACAGCGCCTTCGTAGTTGTCCTCGATGAACTTAACAACTTCGTCGGATTTCAGTGCGTCTACAAGAGCTTTGATCTTCGGAGAAGACTCGTTGCCCTCTTTTACCGCGATAACATTGACGTACTGCTGGATCGCATCACCGTCAGCGGCCTCGATGGCAAGAGCATCGGTACCTACATTGAGTCCTGCCTCCAGCGCGTAGTTGCCGTTGATAACGCCGAACGCAACGCTCGGAAGCTGTTTGGAAACCTGTGCAGCCTCAACTTCTACGAGGTTCAGGTTCAGTTTGTTCTCTTCTACATCATTAACGGTAGCGGTTACGCCAACACCGTCTTTGAGTTTGATCAGGCCTTCCTGCTGAAGCAGAAGGAGGGCACGTGCCTCGTTGGTGGTATCGTTCGGGATCGCGATGGAATCGCCATCAGCGATATCGGCGAGCGCGCTCTTGGTTCCCGCGTAGATTCCGAACGGCTCATAGTGGATCTTGCCGTTGTCGGCAATTACCAGGTGTGTTCCGTTCTCCTCGTTGAAGGAATTGAGGTAGTTGATGTGCTGGAAGTAGTTTGCGTCGAACTCGCCGGATTCTACTACATTGTTCGGCTGTACATAATCTTCAAAAACGGTTACCTCGAGATCATAGCCCTGCTCCTTGAGGATCTTTGCCGCCTCGGCAAGAATCTCGGAGTGCGGTGTCTCGGAAGCTGCTACAGTGATCACATTATCACCTTCTGCTGCCGCGGATGTGGATGCTGCGGATGTGGATGCTGCTGCGGATGTTGCCGTAGCTGCGGAGCTTCCGCATCCTGCGAGTGTTCCTGCGGTCAGTACAGTTGCGAATACAAGTGCCAGTGCTTTCTTTTTCATAGTTTTTCTCTCCTTTAATTGAAAAATGTATCGGAACGAAGCAATGCTCCTGTTCCTGTACGCGCCGTGAAGACTACGGAAATACTCTTCATGACGGTATCAACGTAATAGTATCAGATATGTCTCTTGTCGAGTTTTACGGAAATCAGATTTCCGATGTACTGAAGGATCTGCACGAGCAGGATCAGCAGTATGACGGTCACGAGCAGGATGTTTGCCTGATAGCGGTAGTAACCGTAGCGGATGGCAATGTCACCGAGTCCGCCGCCGCCGACTGTGCCGGCCATCGCGGAATATCCGAGGATCGTTCCGACAGCGATCGTTGCTCCGGAAATAAGAGATACTTTCGCTTCGCCCAGAAGGACACGCAGTACGATCTGCAGATTAGACGCGCCCATCGACTGGGCCGCTTCGATCACGCCGTGATCGACTTCCTTCAGAGAGGACTCTACCATTCGTGCAATGAACGGTGCCGCGGAGATAACCAGCGGAACGATCGTTGCGGTCGAGCCGTACGTTTTTCCGACGATCAGCATTGTCAAAGGCAATACCAGGATCAGAAGGATCAGGAACGGAATGGATCGCATGATGTTGGTGATCACATCGAGAATCCGATAGATGACCGTATGCGGATGAAGTCCGTCCTTGCTTGTTACAGTAAGGGCAATTCCCCACGGCAGTCCGATGATATAGCCGAAAAGCGTGGCTGCCAGTGTCATGTATAAGGTGTCTCTGACACCTTCGAGAATCATTTCAATTTCCTGTGCACTCATTTTACAATTCCTCCGCCGTTTCTTTCTTCAGGACGTCTCTGTCGATCTCTTCGACCTGCAGGCCGCGTTCTCTGAGATAACCGATCTGCTTTTCGGCAGTCTCCTTTGTCTCCGACAGCTCGAGGTACATGACGCCTCGCGCAACGCCGTTGACATCAAGGGTGTGCGCGCCGAGGATGTTCAGCGGCTCACGGAACTTGAGGATCGTATTGGCTACGACCGGCTCGTAGGAGGAATTTGTCGAGAAGACCGCACGGATCAGCGGTCTGTCGGATGCAACACCGGCCTCGTTGACCGGTCCGTCCGCGATATTGGCGCCCTCGAAGACGAGCTTTCTGGCTACGTCCGAAGAAGGATGTGTGAAGATCTCCTCCACCAGACCGTCTTCCACGATCCTGCCGCTCTCTACGATCGCGACATGATTGCAGATCTCACGGACAACACTCATGGAGTGTGTGATAATAATAATGGTGATACCCGTTTCTTTGTTGATCGTCCGCAGAAGTTCCAGAATCTGCTGCGTGGTCTGCGGATCCAAAGCACTTGTTGCCTCATCGCATAGAAGGATCTTCGGATTGCTTGCCAGTGCACGGGCAATAGCAACCCTCTGTTTCTGTCCACCGGAAAGCTGTGCCGGATAGGCTTTTGCCTTGTCGGAAAGGCCTACTGTCTCGAGAAGGCTGAGTGCTCTTTTCTTCGCTTCCGCTGCGGCCATACCGTGGATCTTCAGCGGAAAGCATACATTTTCCAGAACATTGCTCTGCATCAGCAGGTTGAATCCCTGGAAAATCATACCAATGCTGCTGCGAAGGTCACGGAGCTCTTTACCCTTCAGGACTGCCAGGTCATAGCCGTCTACAACAACGGTTCCCTCTGTCGGGCGCTCGAGGAAGTTCAGGCATCGTACCAGAGTACTTTTTCCGGCACCGGACATTCCGATGATTCCGTAAATGTCTCCCTGCTCAACTTCGAAGTTGATATTTTTCAAGGCTTCGACCTTGCTGTCTTTTAGAACGAAGGTCTTTGACAGATTCTTTACTTCAATGATCGACATACGTTACACCTCAATACATTCTGCATATTTCCTATTTTTCTATAGGTCTATATTTCCCTATATAAACAGAAGTATAGCAGAATTATCAGTCATCGCAATGCAAATTTGAACCTGTCGGTTTACAAAAACAACATCGCATGGCATCCCTGACTCCTCTCACCGATTCAAACTTGTGCATAGCGTTCCTCCTTTCATTCGCATAGCTAAAATCTATGGTTATCCATAAACCATAGTAATTATATATGTTTTATGGATACCGTGCATATTACTAGGAATTATTTGATCTGTCAAGTGCGAAAAGGAACAATTTCAGAAGTTTTTTCCCAAAGTCGTACTCTGTGCACCTGAAAAAACGTCGCCGGCACCCGCGGCACGTTTCTTTCGGGAGCCTAAGCAGGTGCGCTTTGGCCTCCTTCAAAGTTATGCGCAGAGTATGCCAAATCAGTTTCCGGTTGCGCGCAAGGCGTGAACTTCCTATAATATGGGAAGATGAATTTGATCCAGTATTTACTGTGGTCGGTACGCAGGATAACTATTTGAAGTACGTGTATCCGATCATGAGAAATGAGGTATGTAATGAAAACAAAAGTATATATTGACGGACAAAGCGGAACGACCGGTCTGCAGATCTATGACCGGATCGGTGCCAGAGATGATCTGGAACTGCTCCGGATCGATGAGGATAAGAGACATGATAATGAGGAAAGACGCAAGTTCCTGAACGCGGCAGACATCGTTTTTCTCTGCCTGCCGGATGCCGGAGCGATCGAAGCGGTCTCTCTGATCGATAATCCGAATGTTCGCGTGATCGACGCGTCCACTGCGCACCGCACAAATGATGACTGGACCTACGGCTTCCCGGAGCTCTCCAAAGAGCAGCGCAAAGCGATCAGCGAGAGCCGCCGCGTCGCGAATCCCGGCTGCCATGCGACCGGACTGATCTCTTCTGTAGCTCCGCTTGTACGCATGGGGATTCTTCCGAAGGATTACCCGGTCACCTGCTACTCACTCACCGGTTATTCCGGCGGCGGCAAGAAGATGATCGCAGACTATGAGTCTGAAAATCGTGCACCGGAACTCAGCGCACCGGGCATCTACGGCCTCTCCCTGAAGCACAAACACATCCCGGAAATGACGAAGGTCACCGGCCTTGCCAATGCGCCGGTCTTCATGCCGATCGTCGACGATTATTATAAAGGAATGGCATCCACCGTGATGCTCCAGAATCGCCTGCTCCCCGGACATCCGACCGCGGAGGACATCTGCGCGAAACTGCAGGAGTATTACGCGGATGAGCATTTTGTATCGGTTCTTCCGTTCGGTACTAATGAAAGCAAGATCTACGCCAATAAGCTTGCCGGCACGAATCAGCTGCAGCTGATCGTCTGCGGCTATGAGGAACAGACAAGCATCACCGCGCTTTTCGACAATCTCGGAAAGGGTGCTTCCGGCGCCGCTGTCCAGAACATGAATATCATGCTCGGTCTGGACGAAGCGACCGGACTGGAGTAAGCCATGTCCCGCAGCAGACGAAGTTCTGATCATCGCACGAGCAGCGCCGCAAGTAATTCTGGCCGTCGCTACGACAGCAGAAGTTCCGCGCATCGCTCCGGCAGGCAGCGTGGCCGGCGGGATGAACGCCGTTCCGGAGGATTTCTCACTGGTCTTCTCGTGATCTTCTGTCTTGGTTTTTTCGCTCTTGTCGGTTGGTATTTCTTCGGGAATACAATAAAAGAAAAGTTTGGAACCGCTACTGCCGCACGATCCGGGGCAGCAGCTGCCGGCACAGAGGCAGGCACAGATGCCGCGACCGGTGCAAGGGCTGACGCAGATGCCGGTGCAGATACTGCATCCGGGTTCGCTCTTCCGTCCGATCTGTTTGACAACGCACAGACATTTACCGAGGATCTGAAAGCGAAGCTGATTGAGCCTCTGATCTCAGAAATTATTAACCGGGGAAGTTCTGTCCTCCCGGAGAATATTGTCGGTGGAAATGGTGGCAACGGCGAAGATGGGAGCAACGCGCAGCAGACCGTACAGAACGCCGCCGCGGAAATGTCAGAGGAAGACCGACAGACGATCACCGATATCATCAGCCGCAACGTTGACGTCAACAGCGCGGCCACGCTTTACAGTTATGTGCAGAACAATGATACGGAAGGCCTCCTCGCTTACGCGGCGGAGCACCTGAATGAGGATGACTACAACACACTGTATGGCATTTATGAAAAATACAGCGGCGGTCAGTAAGAAAATCACCAGAGACAACAAATCAAGCTTTTAATCGTGATTTTGTTGTCTTCCCGCGCCTGGGCAAGGCCATACGACAACAACTTAAGACTTTAATCGTGATTTTGTTGTCTGCCCGCGCCTGGGCCAAGGCCACACGGCAACAAATCAAGCTTTTATCGTGATTTTGTTGTCCTCCCGCGCCTGGGCAAGGCCATACGACAACAAATCAAGCTGAAAACAATAAATTTGTTGTTATTCCAACTCGAACAGCCGTTGATAAACAACAAAACCCAGTGAAATTAAGGGAATTGTTGTATTCGCATCCCGGGATTGCTTCCAGAGACAACAAAACAAGCTCAGAACCTTGATTTTGTTGTCTTTCAGTCGATGGGGCACTTTGCAAACAAGATAATGCAGGAAAAGCATCTGTCAGAAAAGCTGTTGACGAAAAAGTTGTTGAAAGAAAAGCTGCTGACGGAAAAGTTGTTGAAAGAAAAGCTGCTGACGGAAAAGCTGCTGACGAAAAGCAATTGCACGAAGAAGGTCCGCGGTGGAATGTGACTTCCACGGCGGACCTTCTTGATTTCCATAAGTTCTTATCTTGTTATTTCTTCAGCACTTCATCGATGAGCACGGTGTAGTCTCCCGGTTCTCCGGAGTGAAACTCCACCGTCACTTCTTTGCCGATCACTTCCTTGCCCGGGTATTCCGGGAGCGCGCGGCTCGTGTAGGTGTCCTGCTTCGCGTCCTTGCCGCGGCAGACGATATAGAATTTCTCTTTCTCGTCTTCGCCTGAGCGAAGGCTTCTCGAAACGCCGAGAATCTCCGCGCGAATCCGTTCCCCTTTCTTCCTTCCGGTTCCGCCGATGAATTCCTTCTCCCGGCGGGATCTTCGCGTGCCAACATGCCGGTGATCGTCGTGTTTCCTGCTCTCATAGATCATAGCCAGCGGGGTGATGCCCGCGCAGACCAGCACAATTCCGATCACGTTGAAGAGATAAAAGTACATTTTATCCGTCTGCACGTGATACGCGGCAAAAACGGAGGAGGCGATTCCAAGACCGATCAGGATGATCCCGATGACGATCCCGGGAATTGTGAAATTTCTTCTGTGATTTTTCATGTGCCTTCTCCTCCTGCCGCTGCGCGCCATTTCCTGCGGTGCAGCCGCGATGCGCGATATGCTCTGCTGATGCCGCCGCTTATGCATAGTGGCTTCTTTGACTTCTTTCTCCGATGATTTCGTTTACGCTTCTTCGCAGATCTTGTCCGCGACATAAACGCCGCTTGCGGATGCGTGTGACAGCGAATGTGTCACGCCGCTGCCGTCTCCGATCACATACAGGCCCTTATGCTTCTTTGTCTCAAGATTCTCATCGAGCTCCACTTCCATATTGTAGAACTTGACCTCCACGCCGTACAGAAGCGTATCATCGTTTGCTGTACCCGGCGCGATGCGGTCGAGCGCATGGATCATCTCGATGATTCCGTCAAGAATACGTTTCGGCAGAACCAGGCTCAGGTCGCCCGGCGTAGCTGCCAGTGTCGGACGCACGGTACCCTCATCCAGTCTCTTCTGCGTACTGCGGCGTCCTCTCTCCAGGTCACCGAAACGCTGCACGATGACGCCGCCGCCCAGCATGTTCGACAGGCGCGCGATGCTCTCGCCGTAACCGTTGCTGTCCTTGAACGGCTCGGAGAAATGCTTTGCCACGAGAAGCGCAAAGTTCGTATTGTCCGTTTTTTTCGACGGATCTTCAAAGCTGTGACCGTTTACCGTAACGATTCCGTTGGTATTCTCGTTTACCACGATTCCGTGCGGATTCATGCAGAATGTGCGGACCTTGTCCTCAAATTTCTCGGTGCGGTATACGATCTTGCCCTCGTAGAGCTGATCGGTGATGTTGGCAAAAACGACTGCGGGAAGTTCGACACGGACACCGATATCGACGCGGTTGGAGCTGGTCGGAATGTCGAGATCCTTGCAGACACCCTCCATCCACTTGCTGCCGCTTCGTCCGACGGAAATAATGCACTTGTCACCATCCGCGGTCTCTTCACCGTCAGCACCGTAGAAAACGCGGTATCCGCCCTCGACTGCCTCCAGCCTTCTGACCGGGGTATTAAAGAAGAACTCCACCTTGTCCTTCAGTTCCTCGTAGATATTTTCCAGAACGACATAGTTGATGTCGGTTCCCAGATGACGGACCGACGCGTCGAGAAGCTGCAGCTTGTTCTGGATGCAGATTTTCTTGAAATCGGAGCCGGTCGTGGAATACAGTTTCGTTCCCTCGCCGCCGTGGCTCAGATTGATCTCATCGACGTAGCGCATCAATTCAAGCGCCTTATCGCGGCCGATATACTCGTACAGTGTGCCGCCGAAATCGTTCGTGATGTTGTACTTTCCGTCGGAGAAAGCGCCGGCGCCGCCGAATCCGTTCATGATCGCGCAGGTCTTGCAGCTGATACAGGATTTGACCTTCACGCCGTCGATCGGACAGTGTCTCTTCTCCAGGCGGTTTCCCTCTTCAAAAACGGCGATCTTCAGGTCCTTGTTCTTCTTCACCAGCTCATAGGCGGAGAATATACCTCCCGGACCTGCACCGATAATAATCACATCATACTTCATTACTAACTCATCCTTTCAATTGTGTTTCTATTTTCGTGTATGCGAATTCAAGCTCATACAATGATGTTCTGTTTCAGATCTCCAGCGTCTCCAGATCATCCGGCACGTGGATCTTTCCATGGAAAAACGCAGCCGCCTCCGCGGTATACAGTTCTTTCCTTCTCAATATATTTTTATCCTCAGTATGGTACAGCAGCAGATGCTCCGCATGCAGAGACTCGGCAAGCTCAGCCGCGTCCTTCACGGTGGAGTGGTTTTTCTCATAGGGATGGAAAATGTCGGCCTGCCCATTCAGGCAGAAGGCCTCATGAAGAAGCCAGGAGCAATTCTCCGCGTATTTGCGCTCGCACTCATTGAACGGCTCATCGCCGCAGCAGACAAGCGGTTTCCCGTCGGTCTCCATCGTGAAACCGAACTGCTTGGCCTTTGTCGACTGAATATCGAAAAACGTCAGCTTCCGCCCGTTGATCACCCGACTCTCGCCATCCGTGACGGTGATCAGGTGCAGACGCCTGCCGATCATCGCCACCTGCTTTTTCTGCAGAAGCATCTCCGCCATTTTCTGCAGGATCCCGATGACTTCCTCGTGTGCATAAATGCGCGCCTCGCCTTCGTAAACGCCGGAGTTCATGTACTGCGCGATCATCCGCATCATCCAGACGATCCCCATAATGTGATCGACATGACGGTGCGTGACGAAGATATCCTTCATATCCATCCAGTTCAGGCCGGCTGCCTTCAGCTGGTGCAGCACCGTGTTGCCGCCACCTCCGTCGACCATCAGATACTTCCCGTCGTCCTCGATGACAAAGCAGGTATTATAACATTCCGTGACCAGCGCGTTGCCGGTCCCCAGCATGGTGATCTTCATACATTCTCCTTTCGCAGCAGACGTTCCAGCTCTGCAGCCAGCATTTCGGCCCTTTTTTTCTGGTCCGGTTCCAGTTCCCTGATGCGGGCGCGAAGCCGCCCCATCTCCTCGTTGATCTCCCCGATATTTTCGGGAAGCTGCTCATTCAGAAGCTTCTTGATGTGCTGCGTGACCAGAGGACTTTTGCCGCTGCTTGAGATGCCGCAGACTACATCCTTCCGACGGACGATCGACGGGAAGATAAAGGTGCAAAGCGGCGTATCGTCAACGACATTGACAGGGATCCTGCTCTGCTGTGCCAGAAGGCTCACCCTCTGATTGACAGCTCTGTCCGAGGTCGCAGCGATGACCGCTGCCTCTGTTCCTGTGAGATCGCTGTCCCGGAATTCCCGGCGGATAAGTTCGATCTTCGCTCTACCCGGTTCCTCTCCGGTGATCCTCGCGATCTCCGGTGCGATCTCCGGCGAAACGAGCTTCACCTTCGCTCCGAAATCCAGACAGATCTCCAGTTTGCGGAGAGCCGTGGTGCCTCCGCCCACGATCAATACGTTTTTTCCTTGCAGATCAATGTACATCGGAAAGTAAGCCATGACTTCTGTCCTCGATCAGGCATTCCAGAATGCCCTCTATCGTATGTTTTTCCGGTACCAGGCAGGGCCTGTCCGAATACTTCCTGAATTCTTCTTCGGTGGAGCGGCCGATGCAGACGACCTTCGTGCGCTCTGACGCTTTCGAATTTGACGATTCGGTTCCCGTACAGTCAGGCATTTCCGGATTCGCTGATATCGCCCCGGTGCGCTCTGCCCAGGCACGCACGCCCGAACCGCTGGAAAATATGAGATAATCGCAGTCCTCTTCACGGGTTCCGCCACCGGCAGAACCAATGGCTCCGGTATCATAGATCCCGCATTCTGTGTAGGCAACACCGTGCTTCCGCAATTCTTCGGTCAGCGCCGGCGCCCCGTTAACGGCGCGCAGAATTAAGACGCGGGGATCCCCCGTGCCTTCACTTTCCGGAGCGGTCAGTCTCTCTCCCAGTTCCCGTCCGAAGACATCGCTGATATATTCCGTCGGAATAAAGTCCGCGCGGATCCCGTACTCCGCGAGTGCATCGGCGGTTCCCGTACCGATCACGGCGAACTTTTTGTCCGCGAGATCCCTGATATCACCGCCGCGCCCGAAATAGGTCCGGAAGAAGATCCGGATCCCGTTGGCGCTGGTAAAAACAAGCCATTCGTACGCGTGAAGATCCATCGGAACTGCCTCCGGTCTCGGCTCGATCCGCAGGGTTTCATCCCTTGTCACATAAGCCCCGGCATCCTCCAGGAGATTCCCCAGGCGCTCTGTCAGACTCTTCGTTCCTGTAACGATGACGCGCACCCTGTCGAGCGGACGAAATACGGTTCCCGTAAGATCCATGTCCGCGGTCGGCCCGGTAATGAAGATCGCCGGCGCTTTCGCTTCACGGCTCTTTTCTCCGATCGTGGCAAGTGTGCCCGTGATCCGTGTCTGCCGCAGCGTGAAGCCCTGCGACAATACAGAAGCCGGTGTGTCCGGTGATTTTCCGTGTGCGATAAGTTTTTCCGCGATCTCCGGAACCGCGTGCAGTCCCATGAGAAAAACGATGTTGCCCTTTAACTTTGCCAGTGCTTCAAAACTTTCCGAAGTTCCGTCCGCGGTATGCCCAGTGACGACCGTGAAGGAGCGGGCTGCCTGCCGGTGCGTGACCGGAATTCCCATCACCTCCGGAACCGCCACCGACGAGGTTACGCCGGGAATGATCTCGCAGGGAACACCTGCCTTGCGAAGAGCGATCATCTCTTCACCGCCGCGTCCGAAGACAAAGCCGTCGCCGCCCTTCAACCGCACGACCTTCTCCGCGCGGGAGGAAGCATCGATCAGCAGATCGTTGATCTCGTCCTGTGTCGCGGAATGCGCGCCGAAACGCTTCCCCACATAGATGACCTGCGCGTCATCCTTCACCTCGGCAAGAAGTGCCGGATCGATCAGATCATCCGCAAGCACGATATCCGCCTCGCGAAGCGCTTTTAATCCGCGGACCGTGATCAGGCCGCTTCCGCAGCCGGCTCCGACCAGTGTTACTCTTCCCTGCATAATTCCTCCGCAATCTCGTCACACATCAAGCGGTAATCGCCGGCATTTCCGATCCTCTCCGCGTGTCTGCCCTTCAGCATAGCGCGGATTCTGATCTGCCCGGCAAGGATATTTCCTTCTGCCATGCCGGCATCACTTCCGTTGCCCGCGTCTGAAAGCCGCACCGTTTCCGTGTAAACGCCGACCGGCATCGTGCAATCCGCCTTCATCCGACAAAACAGATATCTCTCAATTTGAAAACGCGCGCTGCTTTCCGCATCGGTGATCTTCGAAAGGATCGACCGTACTTCCCTGTCCTCTTTCCGGCACTCGACCGCCAGAATTCCCTGGCAGGCAGCCGGGATGCATTCTTGCGCCGTAAGTGCTGTCACCTCAAGGCCCGTCAGGTCGAGTCCGCACCGTTCCGGTCCCGCTGCAGCAAGGACGATGGCATCATAATCGCCGCGCTTCAGCTTTTCCACTCTGGTCCCGATATTGCCTCTGATCTCGGCAAAAACGGCATTTCCGAACCGCCGCTTCAATTCCGCGACGCGGCGCGGCGATCCCGTTCCGATCACCGGATGTGCCTTCGATAGTGCCCCGTGGTGTGCGATCAGCAGATCCCCGGCCGATGCAGCCTTCGGAACGCCGCCGATGCACAGATCCTCATGCAGTTCATACGGCAGATCCTTTCCGCAGTGGACCGCAATATCGGCACGGCCGTCCAACAGTGCCTCCTCGATCCCGCGGACAAAGAGACCGTTGCCTCCAATCACGGAAAGAGGCGATGTCCGGTTGACATCGCCCTTTGTCGTCACCTTGAGGATCCCGACCTCCACATCGTCGGATTTTTCCAGTAGTTTTTTTACCTGTGATGCCTGCGCCAGAGCCAGAACGCTGCCTCTGGTCGCCAGAATAATCTTCTTCAAATTAAATCTTCATCTCCGTTTTCCGGCAGGAGACCGGAACTTCTCTCATGCCCGACAGATATTTGAAATCAGTGCGCGCGGATCCTCTCATAAAGCGGGATCAGCTTCCGCGCAAGGACCGCAGCCAGGACAGCCAGCAGGAAGTCCGGCGCGACCGTACTGAGGAACCAGACGCTGAAAAGTTCCACAACGCCGATCGATCCGTTCGCCAGCACAAAATTGAACATCAGATAATAATAAATGAGGCCGCAGGCATAATAAGCCATCTCGCCGACAAAGGCCGCAAAGATCAGCTTCGGAAGGGTGATCCTCCCCAGCTTCTCCTTGAGCAGACCGGCCAGAAAAGCCGCGACCGCAAAGCCGATCAAAAAGCCGTAGGTCGGTTTCATCAAGTATCCCAGACCGCCGCCGTGCGCATAGATCGGTACGCCGGCAAGACCTACGATCAAATAAACAACGACAGACAGAAAGCCCAGCTTTTTACCCAGGATAAATCCGGCCAAAAGGGCAAACAGGAACTGAAGAGAAAACGTCACCTCAAACAAGCCGAGCGGAATCATAATATGAATGAATGCTCCGATTGCGATCAACGCTACAAACATCGCGCAGAATACGAGATCCGTTGTTTCCAGACGACGCGCGGTTTCTGCCTTACTTGCTGTTCTTGTCATAGCGTTCCCTCCTTGTCGGCATCAGACTTTGACATACACATCTATTTTAACGTAAAACAGCTTCCGAGGCAAGTTTCAGCCCTAATGTCCCGCCGTTTTTCCGGCATGTCCGTTCACATGTGCGTTCCTATGTGCGTTCGATCCCCCGGCACGACGGCTCCCCTTTCCTCCTGTCATTTCGGCAGAATGACCGTTCCGCTTTCCTCCTGCCTTGCCGACCGGATGATTACTTCGCTTCTCCGCGCTCTTTCCGGCTTTGCCGGCCGGATAAGTGCCTCGCTTCTCTGCGCTCTTTCCGGCTTTGCCGACCGCATGGCCGACTCGCTTCTCTGCATCCTTGCCGGCCGGATGATAATTCCCCATCTTCCGCGGCGGTATCAGGCACTCCCTGCCAAAACCGATCAGGTCTTCCCTTCCCTCTTTCAGAAGGGCTTCCTTCACCAGATCATAGTTCCTGGGATCGCGGTACTGGATCAACGCCCGCTGCATCGCCTTCTCATGCGGATTGGTCGGAACGTAGACCGGCTCCATGGTCAGTGGATCGATCCCCGTATAGAACATGCAGGTCGATACGGTTCCGGGTGTCGGATAGAAATCCTGCACCTGTTCCGGCATATGACCGACCTTACGCAGATATTCCGCCATCGCGATCGCGTCCTTCAGGCGGCTTCCCGGGTGGGAGGACATAAGATACGGAACGATATACTGATCCTTTTTCAAATTATTATTGACGCGCTCAAATTCCTTCACGAAGGTATCGTAGACCTGCACCGATGGTTTTCCCATCTTCCGCAGGACATTATCCGAGATATTTTCCGGCGCGACGCGAAGCTGCCCACTCACGTGGTACCGGCAGAGTTCCGTAAGGAACGTCCGGTCCGGATCGGCCAGCAGATAATCGAAGCGCACACCAGAGCGCACAAAAACTTTTTTCACCTTCGGAAGGCTCCGCAGTTCGCGAAGAAGCTTAATATAGTCCGAGTGATCGACCGTCAGATTCTTACATGGCTGAGGGAACAGGCAGCGTTTGTTTTTGCAGGCGCCGTGCGTCATCTGCTTCGGACAGGCCGGTCCCCGGAACTCCGCGGTCGGGCCGCCGACATCGTGAATGTATCCCTTAAAATCCTTCTCCGCGATCATCTGCTTCGCTTCCGCGATGATCGACTCGTGACTTCTGACCTGCACGATCCTTCCTTCATGCATCGTGAGCGCACAGAAATTACACTCGCCAAAGCAGCCTCTGTTCGAGGTGAGGCTGTATTTGATCTCGGAGAGCGCCGGAATGCCGCCTTCCTTCTCATACATCGGATGATAGGTCCGCATATACGGAAGCGCGTAAATATCATCCATCTCCATCTCCGTGAGAGGCTTCGCCGCCGGATTCTGCACAACGAAGGTCCTTCCGTCGTATGTCTCATAGAGGCGCTTGCCCTGGAAGGGATCGGTATTCGTATATTGGAGATAAAAACTACGCGCATACGTCTCCTTGTCCGAGGCGACCGCCTCGAAATCCGGCAGACGGATGGCATCATAGATCTGCGATTCATCGCGGGTCTTGTAAACTGTGCCGTTGATGAAGGTGATATCCCGCACATCCAGACCGCTCGCCAACGCGTCCGCGATCTCCACGATGCTGTGTTCGCCCATACCGTATGAGACCAGATCCGCGCCGGACTCCAGAAGGATCGAACGGCGAACCTTATCGGACCAGTAATCATAGTGTGCCAGACGGCGGAGGCTCGCCTCGATGCCGCCGATAATGATCGGGGTCTTCTTGTACGTGCGGCGGATCAGGTTGCAGTACACGGTTACGGCGCGGTCCGGCCGTTTGCCCATCACGCCTCCCGGTGTGTACGCATCGGTGCTGCGGTGCTTCTTCGCGACCGTATAGTGATTAACCATGGAATCCATGTTGCCGGAGGATACGAGGAAGCCGAGACGGGGCTCACCGAACTCACAGACGCTTTCCGGGTCCCGGAAATCCGGCTGACAGAGCATGCCGACCGTATAGCCGTGTGCTTCCAGAAGACGCGTGATGATCGCGCTCCCGAAGCTCGGATGATCGACATACGCATCGCCTGACACATAGACGAAATCGAGCTGTTCCCATCCGCGCTCACGCATCTCTTTTCTGTTTACCGGAAGAAATCCTTCTGCCATGTCCGAGCACTCTCCTTGTTTCATAATTAAAATCTCACTGCCGGGTCCGTTTCGGAACTGTATTTGTCGAAATATCATACCATACCGGGCGTTTTCTAACAAGCACACGCGCAACGCGCGAAGATCCGCACACCGGCTTCCGCCCATCCGTTTTTTCGTCCTTTTGTATAAATATTCGTATCTGCTTTTGTGCATTATTTTTCCGCAACATGGAATCGATACCTCTAATTTCACATACATTTAACTTAATTTTTTCTATGTAAAACATAGTTTTTGTGCTATTATAAAGATGCATATGTTTGAATGTTGCATTATTAGCGCAATATTCAGACTATTGTTCATGTAGGGAAGTGAATACAAGGAAAGAGAGGCTGTAATATGAAACAGCAAAGCATGTTAGCCATGATCCTGGCCGGCGGAAGGGGAAGCCGTCTGCTCGATCTGACAAACAAGGTTGCAAAACCGGCCGTCTACTATGGCGGTAAGTATCGCATTATCGATTTCCCGCTTTCTAACTGTGCAAACAGCGGCATCGACGTTGTCGGTGTGCTCACACAGTATGAATCCGTACTACTCAACAGCTATGCCGCAGCCGGCAGAAGATGGGGACTGGACACCAAGGACAGCGGTGTCTTTGTACTGCCGCCGCGTGAGAAAGCCGACGCGGACCTGGACGTTTATCGCGGAACCGCCGATGCGATCTCCCAGAACATCGACTTCATCGATTCTTATGACCCGGAATACCTCCTGGTACTGTCCGGCGATCATATCTACAAGATGGATTATTCGAAGATGCTCGACTTCCACAAGGCGAACGATGCCGACGCGACCATTGCGGTCATCGGTGTTCCGATGAAGGAAGCCAGCCGTTTCGGTATCATGAATGCCGATGAGACCGGCCGCATCATTGAATTCGAGGAAAAACCGGAGCACCCGAAGAGCAACCTTGCTTCGATGGGTATCTACATCTTCAACTGGAAGAACCTTCGCAAGATGCTTGTTGCCGACATGAAGGATCCGGATTCCAACCATGATTTCGGAAAAGACATCATCCCGACTCTGCTTGCTGATGACAAGCGTCTCTTCGCTTATCAGTTCAAGGGCTACTGGAAGGATGTAGGAACCATCGACTCTCTCTGGGAAGCCAACATGGATCTGCTCGACAGCAAAAACGAACTGGATCTCCATGACCACACCTGGAAGATCTATACGGAAGACGCTTCGCAGCTTCCGCAGTATATCGGCCCGGACGCAGACATCGATGTCGCTTATATTACCCAGGGCTGCCAGATCGAAGGATCGGTAAAGAAATCGGTACTTTTCACAAGCAGTGTTGTTGAAGCCGGCGCGAAGGTCATCGACTCCGTTCTGATGCCGGGTGCCGTTGTTGAAGAAGGCGCGGTCGTAACGAGAGCTCTTGTTGCCGACGGTGTCCGCATCGGCAAGGGCGCAAAGGTCGGAAGCGCAAACAGCGAGAACATCACCCTTGTAGCCAAAAATGTAAAGGAGGCGGAATAATATGTGTGACGCATTGGGCATTATCACCTCTTCCGCGAACCATCTCCATGTAGAAGGAATGCAGGATTACCGTCCGATGGGCGCGTTTTCCTTCCTCGGAAGATATCGTATCATTGACTTCCCGCTCTCCAACATGAGCAACAGCGGAATCGAAAACATCCAGGTATACGCGCGTGAGAATCCGCGTTCCCTGACCGAGCATCTGTCAAACGCGAGCAGCTACAATATCAACTCCAAGCGCGGTAAACTGCAGCTCCTCTTTGCCGATAAAAACAAAGCAAACGAGATCTACAATACCGATGTCGAAGCATTTAACCAGAACCTCAACATCATTGAGCGTGCCCGTCAGGAATATGTTGTTCTGGCGCCGAGCTACATGGTCTACGCACAGGATTTTGATGCGCTGCTGAGCCAGCACATCGCATCCGGCGCAGACATTACCCTGCTCTATCAGCATGTAAATGATGCCCGTGAGAAATATCTGAATCTCGCATACCTGAACCTCAACAGGCAGAAGGGTGTCGAGTCGATCGCTACCAACCGCGGCACGGCGAAAGAGCGCAACATCTTCATGGATACATATATCATGAAGAAAGCCCTCTTCGTGGACCTGATCAAGAAGGCAATGAAGGTTTCTTCCGTCTTCACTCTGTCCCGTATCATCAATGAATCTCTCGCAGATCTGGATGTACGCGGCGTCGCTCATCGCGGCTACTTCGCGGCAGCTTCCGATTTCAAGAGCTACTTCGACGCTAACCTCGACCTGCTTGACTTTGACCAGGCATCTGCCCTGTTCGATCCGAACTGGCCGATCTACACCGTAACAACGGACTCCTGCCCGACACAGTATTTTGAAGGTGCTTCAATCCGCCGCTCGATGGTCGCTAACGGAAGCCTGATCGAAGGTACCGTTGAGAACAGCGTTCTCGGTCGTGGCGTACAGATCGGAAAGGGTGCGGTCATCAAGAACTGCGTCATCCTCGCTTACGCGCAGATCGGTGACGGTGTTCACCTCGAGAACCAGGTCGTTGATAAATGGGCTAAGGTCATCCATGTCGACAATCTGATCAGTGATCCGGAAGATCCGGGATACGTCAAGAGAGAAGACGTCCTGTAAATCATTCCGCGGAATACCAAACAAAATCTAATGCGCGATTCTTTGGAATCGGAAAAGAGCCCCGCATCGGCATAGACGCCGATACGGGGCTCACTTTATCCATGTTACCTGTCACTGTTTGTATTTCACTGCTTACATTTCATTGTCTGCATTTCATTCTTCGCTTTCTCCGTCGCAGGGAATCAGTTCAATATTCAGATCCACATCCCCTTCCACTCCCGGGACATGCCCTGTCGAGGAATACTGCCAGTACCGGAAGGTATAGGGCGACTGCGGCTTCAGGCTGTACTGCGCGTACCAGACCGGATAGTCCGAAAGCTTTGCCATATCCAGAACCGATGTCATCCACTTCAGATTCCCATAGACCGCCGGTTCATAACCCGCCTCGCGGATCGTCTCACAGAAAGCGATCGCATTCCGGGTAAACTGCGCTCCCGTCACATTCCTTGTCCGCGCCGAAGTATCCGGCACATCCTCCGGGTCAAAAACGACCTCCAGGTCGAGTTTCTCTCCATCCAGATGCTTGAGCACGTACTCCGCCTCTTCTACGGCTTCCTTCTCATTGACCGCCTGCGAGAAGAAGTAGACCCCCACTTCCAGGCCGGCTTTCTTTGCGCCTTTCAGATTGATCTCAAAAGAAGGATCCAGGTTCAGTGAGCCCCGCGAGCCGTAGCCGCGGAATCCCAGTCGGACGAAAGCGAACTCATAGCCAGCCGACTTCACTTTGCTCCAGTCGATCTCTCCGCTGAAGGACGACACATCGATCCCGCGCCGGGAGGTATACTTTCCAAGCTCCTCATAGTACATGATCGTTCCCTTCTTGACGAAGAGGCTCTTATCGTAGGGGTTCCGGACTGCCTGGGTTCTTCCGGACGCATTACTGGCCGTATCGTTATCCGCGGTGTCTTCCAACGTTTCTTCCACCGCTTCGAGCGCCGGTGCTGTCACGGAAGCATCTGCTCCGGCCTCTCCCTTTGCGTTTTCCGAGACATTATCCGAGACATTATCCGAGGCACCATCTGTTACTGCCTCGGGATCGATGGGGGCGATCGTCGGAGCAGGTGCCGGCTTTGATGTCTGCGCCGATGTGGAGGTTGATGCGGACGTTGTGGTAGAGTTTGTGGTGGAGTTTGTGGTAGAGTTTGGCTTGGGAGTTGGCGTGGGCGTCGGTGTGGGCGTCGGTGTCGGTGTCACCGTAGCGGTCGGCTTGGGCGGTGTATACGCTTCCGCTTCTCTCGCGCCGATTCCAGAAACGAATCCCATGGTCAGAATAACCGCCGAAATCACGATCGGCCGCACCCAATTCTTAGGTTCCTTTTTCGCATTCATGTATAAATTTCATCCTGTTGATATATATCGTTCATCAAAAACAACATTCACAGTTGTCAGACTTCTCTTCTTGTGCGCTGTCAATTCATAGATTCCTTTTTCCATTATGAAACTATGATCTTGTCAAGCCGTTTTGCCCATTTTCCATCAAAAAACCGACGGTTTGGAAGTTCTCAACAAAACGTCCGTTCGCCGGTTTTTCTTATGTAACGTAGTTAAATGCCGCAAATCCATGTTTATAATGTGCATAACTTCGTGGATAACTCGAAAAACCGCTTGAAATGGGCATTCCTTCATGTGGATAACTTTCGAAAGGAATTTCGGAATTTTGTTACGTTTCTGTTACGCCAAAACGACGATTTGTGCACTTTTTTTGCTTGACAATTTTGCGTACAAATTAGACAACTTTAAACTGCCAATTATTTCCCGTAGCTCTCTGCCAGCTTCTTAAATGCGGGCAGACTGTTTTTGATCTGCTCTGTTGTGACGCAATACGCGAGGCGCACATAGCCCGGTGTGCCGAAGCTGTCTGCGGGCACGAGAAGCAGTTCCTGCTCTTTTGCCTTCTCGCAGAAAGCATTGGCATCGTCCTCCAGTGCTTTGACAAAGAGATAGAAAGCGCCGTCCGGATGAACACAGGTGTAGCCGTATGCCGTCAGATTATCGTACAGCAGATCGCGATTGGTCTTGTATACTTCCAGATCGGAGACCATTCCCGCGCACTGCTCGATCACATGCTGCGCGAGGCTCGGCGCGCATACATAGCCGAGGGCGCGTCCCGCACCGGCAACAGCCGCGTAGACATCCTTCGCGTTCTCCACCTCATTCGGAACGAGGATATAACCGATACGCTCACCCGGCATAGACAGGGATTTGCTGTAGGAGTAGCATACCAGCGTGTTCTTGTAATATTTGGTGAGGTACGGAACCTCCACGCTTGCATCGTAGACGAGCTCGCGATACGGTTCGTCGGCGATCAGATAGATCGGATGGCCGTACTCTTCCTCTTTCTTATTGAGGAGTTCTGCCAGACGCACGATGGAAGCCGTGCTGAAGACAACGCCGGACGGATTGTTCGGAGAGTTTACGATCAGCGCTTTTGTTTTTTCATTCAGGGCCGCCTCCAGCTTATCGAAGTCGATCTGGAATGTCTCCGGGTCGGACTGGACAGCAACGAGCTTTGCGCCTGCCGTCTCAACAAACACGCGGTACTCCGGGAAAAACGGCGTAAAGGTAATGAACTCATCGCCCGGTGTGAAGAGCGCGGTAATCGAGATCTTCAGGGACGCGGCAGCACCGCAGGTCATATAAAAGTTATCCGCGTTAAAAGTGGTCGCAAAGCGTTTATTCAGGTCATCCGCGATCGCTTTTCTGGTATTGGCATCGCCCTGTGCGGAGGTGTAACCATGCAGATAGACGTCATCGTGGCTGTCGATCAGATCCTTATAGGTCTGATTCACTTTCGCCGGAGCCGGGACGCTCGGATTGCCGATGCTGAAATCATAGACCTTATCATCGCCGATCTCCGCTTTCCTCTTCTTGCTGTACTCAAAGATCTCACGGATCTTGGAGCGCACGTTGCCAAGCTGCACCATTGTTTCGTTAATCATTTCTTGTCCTCTTTTTCTTTCTTCTGTGATACCCTTACGACTATTCGATTTTCATGCCCGCCTTACTTTGCGGCTTCTCGAAACCTCATGCCCGTTCGGCTCTACGGCAACTCGCGTTCCTTGCTTCGCCGGCTCTACGGTATCTCGATCCTCGTGCCTGCTTCACACGCCGACCGGAATCTCTCTTCCCAGGCGGATCGAATAGATATACATTTCCTTCACACGGATCCCGGTGATCGTCTCAAGCGCATAGCGGTAATACCTGAGCTGGCTTGCGTACTTCTCCACCAGATCCGAGCCGTCCTTCGTACGGACACGGTCGGTCTTGTAATCGACCAGCACATATTCTCCGTTTTCTTCGAAATACGCGTCGATCGTACCCTGTACCAGAATATTTTCACCCTCCGGCCACGCTCTGTCAATCCTTTTTGCCGGGATGTCAATGACAAAAGGCTGCTCACGCCGCAGCAAACCGCGGTCAGCCGCGTCCGTCATTCGAATGCCGATGCCGTCCGTCAGGAACCGGTAGAAGTCTCTGCTGCGGATGCATGCGGCATCTTTTGCAGATAAGAGACCTCTCTTTTTCATTGACTCGATCTGCCGGGTCAGCTCCGCATCGATCATCTCCTGCAATTCTCGTCTATTCGAGGCGGCAACGGTATTCCGATCCGGGAACCCCTTATAATCCAGACATTCCAGAACATGATGGTAGATCGTACCGCGGGCAGCGCCTCTTGCTTCTTCCTCCGTCTGTTCCTTCATAAATGCCGGCACATAGGGCGCGGGTGCATCACTGTCCGCTGTACCGTCTAATGCCGCTGCATTGCCGCTGACTTTGTTACCCGCTTCCGCCACCGCGCCGATCTCTTCCGTGATACTCTGATCGACAGCTTCATACAGCTCAATGCCCCGCTGTTCACGCTCATCGATATCGAGCTGGTTCCGGCGGCGTTTCAGCTCCGTAACGGTCATCTTCGCCGGCAGACTGGCTTCCGCCTGATACGGATAGACAAATTCTCTCGTCTCCCGAAGGATCTTTCCGGTCGCTTCATCCACCGTCACGTGCGGATCGGTCGCCGCAAGGCGGGCTACCGCGTCGGCAGCTTCCGTCGCCGATGCGATCGAGGTACCGGCCAGTTCCATCGGTCCCACGAAGGATACCTTGAGTAGTTTTTCCTCCGGCCGTGCCTTGAGGATCCAGTCGAGATAGCACTTGGCGCCCGTCAGGGCCGCATAGGAAAGCGGTGCGTGATCGCCGCTCGGCTCCGGAATTTCCTCATCTTCCTTCAAATTCACTACACCGGTCATGATCAGTTTTTCCTTGGCGCGGGTCAGCGCCACATAGAGCACGCGGAGCTCCTCGCCCAGATTGTCCCTGTGGATCGCGTTTTTCAACGCCTCCTTCTGCATCGTCTTCTCCGTGACGCGAAGATCCAGGTCGACGGCATCGAGGCCGATCCCCAGATCCACATGGCGGACCACGGTGGATTTCTGATCGGAGGTATTCATGGCATTGCCGCAGCCCGAGAGAAAAACGACCGGGAACTCCAGTCCCTTGCTCTTGTGGATCGTCATGACGCGGACCGTATTGTCCGACTCGGCGCTCACATTGACCTCGCCGTAATCGATCTCGTATTTCTCCATCTGCTCAATATAGCGGATAAAGTTAAAAACGCCGTGGCAGCTCGTGCCTTCATAGTCGACCGCTTTTTCGATCAGCATCGCCAGATTGGCGCTTCTCTGCTCGCCGGCCGGCATCGCCGCCGCGGCAAGTCCGTATCCCGTCTCCTTCAGGATCAGGCGGATCAGCTCATGAACGGGTGTATAAACGGCCATATCGCGAAATCTCTCCAGCTGCTCCGTGAAGGCAGTCAGCTTCCCTGCGAGCTCTTCCGAATATGCCTCGCCATGTCCGCTGCCGGCTGCACTGCTTTCGGATCCGACTGCTGCCCTGCCGGCTGCTTCATCATCCGTTCCGCTTCCGGCGCCGCGCTCTGCCTCGCCCGCGCCGATGCACAATTTCACTGCTTCGGCAAGCGTGACATCCCTGTGTCCCGCGCGGAGCTGCGCGAGTTCTCCGTCATTCAACCCGCCGATCGGGGAACGAAGGACTGCCGCATACGGAATATCCTGCAGTGGATTATCGATCAGGCGCAGATAGTTCAGCACCGTCACGACCTCGACCGCGGAGAAATACCCTTCCCTCGAAGCGGCAAATGCCGGGATCCCGTTATCCCGCAGCACACGCACGAAGGCATCCGCCAGACTGCTGGCGGAACGAAGCAGGACCACGCAGTCGCGATATTCGAGCGGACGGTATTCGCCCGTCTCCTTATCGACGACCATTTCCCTGCCGACCATCGCGCGGATCTTTGCCGCGACGGTGGCAGCCTCCGCCTCGGTCATATCATCCTTGTTGTTAAATTTTCCGAAAGCCGGGTCTGTTTTATTCAGAAGGATCAGCTCCGCCCTCGGGAAGTCCGGATTTACCGGTTCCGGGTAGGACGCGCGGCAATGCAGAGCTGCCGCGTCATCATAGAGGATTCCGCCGAGAGACGGGATCATCAGCTTTTCAAAGAGTGCGTTCGCACAGTCCAGAACCTCTCTGCGGCTCCGGAAATTGAAGTTCAGATCGATCCTCGCGTCGCGGGAATTCCGCTTCGCTTCGACATGCGCTTTGCCCTGCTCTTCGCTGTACACCTCATCATTCGCTTCGACATGCTCTTTGCCGTTTACATCGCCGTCACCTTCTGAATTCCAGCGCGGATAGCGGTCGTATTTGTCGAGGAAGAGCTGCGGGCGCGCCATACGGAAGCCGTAGATCGACTGCTTCATATCGCCGACCATGAACCGGTTGCTGCCGCCGTCCTCATTTCTCGAGACCGCGTTCAAGAGAACCTCCTGGATCTGGTTGGAGTCCTGATATTCATCGGTCATGATCTCCTCAAAGTGCTCTGCCAGCTCCTTTGCCGCGGCCGTCCTCTTCCAAGTGCCGTCCTCTGCCTTCTCCAGCAGGATCTGCAGCGCAAAGTGCTCCAGATCGGAGAAGTCCATCAGATTCTTGTCCCGCTTTGCCGCGGAAAAACGGTCGCGGAAGAGTTTGACAAGGCGCACGAGCTCCTCCATCGCCGGAAGAACGGCAGCGCATTGTGCGAGGACCGCATCAGTACCATCGCAGAACGGGCTTGCCTGAATGTTCGTAATGATCTTCTTTCCCGCATTTCGAAGGTCTTTGACGCGCTCCACGATATCCGGACTCGCGCCGGAATTCTTCTTGAAGCGAAGTGTCGGGAACTTGATCCGCCCGGTCTCCTCCGCCATCGACGCATAGGAAAAGCACTCCGTCAAAGCATAAATGCTCTCCTGCTCCTCCGTCAGCTGATCGACCACATCGGCCGGTCCCTGCGGGTCATTCGCCAGCATAAGCGCCGCTTCATAGAGTTCCTCCGCGCCTTCGATCTGAAGCCGCGTCTCGTTCATCACCGACTGCATCCATGCAGTGCCGCTCAGTTCTTCGTCGCTGCACACTGCCAGGGAGCGGCAGCAGCTGTCGAGCCACTCATCCGGGTCCGGGGCGCTCATCGCGAAATCATAGATGCCGAGGATCAGTTTTTCCGCCCTCTCGTCGGTACGGCCCCGCGCATAGGAGTCCATAAATCGCACGAAAGCTGCGTCCTTCCGCGTGTATTCCTCCTCCAGCATATCCTTCATCACCCGGTTGCGGAGCAGCTGAAGCTCTCCCTGCTCGCCGACGCGATAGGCCGGATCGAGGTCGATCCGGTGAAAATAGTTGCGGATCACGTAGGTGCAGAAGCCGTGGATCGTGCTGATCTGCGCGTGATGAAGGAGAACCCCCTGCTTCTGCAGGTGGTCGTTGGCCGGGTCGGCTTCGAGGCGTTTCTGAAGAGCCGCGCCGATCCTGTCCTTCATCTCACCGGCAGCCGCCCGCGTGAAGGTTACGATCAGCATCCGGTCGATATCCACCGGATGGACCGGGTCAACGACACGCTCAATGATCCTCTCTACGAGAACGGCCGTTTTTCCCGAACCCGCCGCCGCGGACACCAGCAGATTCCGGCCCCGCAGATCGATGACCTGCTTTTGTTCATCTGTCCACTTTACTCCCATTTCTTCAGGTCCTCCCGCATATCGGCAAGTACATCAGCCGTATCCTTCTTCGTAATTCTCCGGTAGCCGTAGCCGCCGATCTTCTCATCAAAACCGCAGACGCTCTTGTACGCACAGAAGGTGCACGGCGTATCCTTCCCGTAACGGTAGGGGTCGGCTCTTGTGACACCGTCCCGGATGTCCGTTCCGATCTCCGTGACTTTTCTGCCCGCAAACTGCCGGATCAGCGCGAAATTCTCCGCATCCGCCAGCTTCGGTTCGGAATTCTGCGTCGGCATGCCGTCCTTCCTTAGGCTGACGCCGATAACATCCGACGTTCTCCTTTCGGAAAATCCCTCGTCAAAGTGATCGAGAATGCTGTTTTCACGGCGGAGCAGACCGTCGGGACGAAGCATCTTCAGTATCTCCTCGGGAATATCCCCGACGCCGGCATCGGCCAGCGGATCATCGATGTGATAGTAGAAGACGCCCGCGGGCTCGACAAGCTTGTCCGCATGTTTCTTCTGCTCCTCTTCAACGGCTGCGTTCAGGTAGACCATCAGCTGCAGCTGAAGGCCGTTGTAGAGCTTATTCATATCAAACTGCGTGCCGCCCGTCTTGTAATCGATGATCTTGACATAGTGCTTGTCTCCCTCATCGCAAAGGTCCATGCGGTCGATCTTGCCGGTCAGCTTCATCCTGGCGTTTTCCCCCAGACGGAAGTTCAGTGAACTGATCGTGTCGTCAAAACGGAATTCAAAGTCCGCCGGACGGAAATCCCCTTTTTCGACCTGCTTCTGCAGAGCCCAGACAGTTCGCTGCAGCATCTTGCGGATGCGGGCGATCATGTGCGCGTTGCGCTCCGTGCTCCGCATGATCTGGTTGCCGTAGCCCTCCACGACCTCATCGAGAGCCTGATCGGCGAGTTTTTCCCGGGTCTCGTCTGGAAGTCCCTTCCATTCAAGGTGCTGCTTTTTGATCGAGCCGGAGAATTTATCCAGCGCGTCGTGCATGATATTTCCGAAATCCAGCGCGCGGAATTCAAAGGTGTCCCGCTCGCGAAGCCGCAGCCCGTAATTGCAGAAGTGCGCAAAGGCGCAGCCGGAGAACGCCTCCAGACGCGTAATGGAATTGATCATATTTTCCCCGTACAACGCGGCTGCCGCGGCTCTTCCGATGCCATTCTCCGGATTGCGGAGCGCCGCCGCCGCAAGAAGCGCCTGTGCCGTCTCGCTCTGCGCCGGATCGCGGCGCATGGCGTTGATCAGCTCCGTTGCCTCGGCGGACAGCGGCCGGCTTCCGATCGTCTGCAGTTCGGACAGGAGATAATCCATCTGTCCCTTCCCTGTCTCCATCCGCTCCGCCGCGGTCTCCTCCGTATCCGGATGGAAGACGCGGATCTTCGGGAAGAGACGTTTGATCACGCCGGTCAGATAGGACGGCAGAAGCGCCTGCCCTTCCCTGTCCGTTGTGCTGTAGGATAGGCAGAGCCTGTCCATCGGCTTTGTCATGGCCAGATAGAGATAGAAGCGCTGCCGGTACATGTCCTCTCTCGCCGTCGGCGCCAGTTCGACCTCCGCCCGCTCCAGCGCTTCGCGGTCCGGCTCCGAAAGGATGCCCCGGGTCGATGCCTGTCTCGGGACAATGCCCTCGTTGATGCCGCAGAAGAAGAGAACGCGGATCTGCTTCAGCCTTGTTCTCTCGATATCTCCGATCATGACCTGATCCTCGCCCGGCGGGATGAGGCCGATCCGACCCTCGGCAAAACCGGCGTCAAGGATCTTCACGTAGTCGGCGAGCTTCATCTTCTCCTCGCCGAGCACTTCGACCAGCTTATTCAGAAGATCCATACACCAGGGATAGATCTGGTCGTACTCGCGGTGGCTGTGATCGCCCGCCTCCTCGAACCTTCTGCTGAAGGCACGCAGGTTTTCCTCCGTCCCGCAGGCTGTCAGGAAGAGGTACAGAACCTCCGTTTTTCTCCGGACCGTGGAATTGCGCTCGTGCAGCCCGGCGTGGAGCGCAGCCGTTGTCGACACAAAGCGCTCTCTCAGCGCATTCAGATAATCCAGGCGCTCACCCTTATCCTCCTTCGGATGCGGCGTGCGGACCCACTTCTCCTCGTAACGCTTGCGCCCGCGGATGCCGAGGGCCAGGCAGTAATTCTCCATCTCATCGATCTCTTCGCGCGTGAAGCCGGAAAGCCCCGAGCGCAGGTAGCGAAAAACCGTCTCATAACTGTAATTCTGCGCCACCATATCGAGCGCGGCGCGGATCATCTCGATCAGCGGATTCGCCATGACCGACTGCTTCTGGTCGAGGAAACACGGGATCTCCGCCTCCGTCAGCATCTGCTCCGAAAGGCGCCCGTAGGTATCCAGATCCCCGGTCAGGATCGCAAAATCGCGGTAGTGATAGCCCTTCTCACGGACCAGACGATGGATCTGCCGCACGATATAGGCCGTCTCCTCCCGCGGATCGGTCGCGTCACAGACAGAAATGTCGTTCTGTTCCGCGGCAAAAACGTTCCCTCCTCCGAAGCGGAAAAGGTTTTTCTCCAGAAAAGCCAGCGGCTGACTTCCGGCAAAACGGCTCTTCGCTCCCTCCCGGATCACGAGGTCCGGAAGGATCTCCGCGTGCGCGTTCCGGGCCAGCTCCGTCGTGCGGCGGATCATCTCACGGCTCATATGGAAGAGGTGATGCTTGCCGCCCCGCTTGTGCGCGTCCACAGCCGGATCGATCGTCACAACGACCCGCACCTTCTCCGCAAGGCGCAGAAGTTCCGTAACGACCTCATTTTGTACCGGCGTGAAACCGGTGAAGCCGTCGAGAACGACCACACTGCCCCGCACAAGTTCGGATTCCCCGATCACGCTGCAGAGGATCTCCGGCACTTCCTCGGCCGTCAGATAGTTGTCCTTCAGATACTCGAGGAACGCCTGATAGATCACGCGGATATCCTCCAGCTTCATGGCCAGAAGACCGTTCCGCCGCTCCTTTGTGACCCAGGTTTCCAGATCCTCCGGCTTCACGCGGTACTGCAGAAGCTCCGAGATCAGGGATTTCATCTGCTCCGCGGCGCCCTGACGGGTCAGCGTGCGCCCGAGCAGCTTCAGGTTCTTCTGCTCGGCGTTGATGATCCGCTGCACGATGAGGCTCTTTCCGGTATCTTCCAGAACGGGAAGCGTGTTGCCGCCCGTCTCCTCGAAGACGCGCCATGCCAGTCGGTTGAAGCTGAGAACATCAAGGTTCATAAGCCCCCTCTTCGGATGCATGCGAACGATCTCCTTCTGCGTCTGCATCGTGAACTGATCCGGAACGATCACGAGAAACTGCTTCTCCGGATGCGCGATCGATTCCTCGATCAGATCTTTGTAGACCGTATATGATTTTCCGGCGCCGCTGCTGCCGGTGACAAACTGGAGCGACATGGATCTACCTCCTCAAGGTTTACGGAATCACGGAATCATTTTTATCGGACCTGCTGTCGGAATGACAGATAGCGAACCCCCTGTCCGGCTGATGACAGGGGGTAATCGTAAAAACTCGTTTTAGTTCTGCTCTGCCTGAAGTTCTGCCTCGAGCTCCTCCACCTGTTTCATCCAGATGCTGGCGCTGGCGTCGCTCGGCATGCGCAGATCGCCGCGCGGGCTCACCGCTACGGATCCGACCTTCGGGCCGTCCGGCAGGCAGGATCTCTTGAACTGCTGCGCGAAGAACCGTCTATAGAAGTTGCGGAGCCATTTGAGGATCGTCGCGTCGTCGTAAACTCCTTCGAAGGCAAGCTTCGCAACGCGGAAGATCTTCGCCGGTTCATAGCCCACACGGAGCATGTAGTACAGGAAGAAATCGTGCAGCTCGTACGGACCGACGAGTTCCTCGGTCTTCTGGGAGATCTTGCCGTCTTCCGGCGGCAGAAGCTCCGGGCTGACCGGTGTGTCCAGAACATCCAGCAGGATGCGGGAAAGCTCCTCGTCCTCGCAGGTGTCCGCGTAATAGCGTACCAGATGGCGGACCAGTGTCTTCGGGATCGAACCGTTCACGCCGTACATCGACATGTGATCGCCGTTGTAGGTTGCCCAGCCGAGTGCCAGCTCGGACAGGTCACCGGTTCCGATGACCATGCCGCCGGTCGTGTTTGCCACATCCATCAGGATCTGGGTGCGTTCTCTCGCCTGCGCGTTCTCATAGGTCACGTCATGCACGCTGCTGTCGTGTCCGATATCCTCGAAATGAACGGTAACGGCATTCCTGATGCTGATCTCGCGCAGCTCCGCGCCGATGCATTTTACCAGTGTGCAGGCATTGTCATAGGTCCGGTCGGTCGTTCCGAAGCCGGGCATGGTGATCGCGGTGATCTTCTCCCGCGGAATATTCAGCATATCAAAGGCTCTCGCGGTAACGAGCAGCGCCAGCGTGGAATCCAGTCCGCCGGAAATGCCGACAACCGCGTTCGTGCAGTGCGTATGGCGGAGACGCTTCTTCAGGCCGAGCGCCTGGATATTCAGGATCTCATCGCAGCGCTCATCACGCAGTGTCTGATCGGACGGCACGAACGGATGCGGATCGAAGGATCTCTCAAGAACAGTATCCTCGACATCCAGATCGAACGGCATCATGACATAGTCGCCGATCTCCGTATTGCCGACCGCTGCCGGATAAGTGCTCGTGCGTCTTCTCTCTGCGATCAGGCGGTTCACATCGACATCGCTGTAAAGGATGCCGTTGGAAAAACGCTTTGCTTCGGCAAGGATCGTTCCGTTCTCCGCAATCATATTCTCTCCGCCGAAGACAAGATCGGTCGTGGATTCCCCTTCGCCGGCCGCCGCATAGATATACGCGGAGATCGTCGATGCGGAATGGGTCGAGATAAGATTCCGGCGGTAGGTGTTTTTGCCGACCATCTCATCACTGGCGGACAGATTGACGATGACCGTCGCGCCGGCTGCCGTGTGTGCAATGCTAGGCGGGCACGGAACCCACAGGTCTTCGCAGATCTCCGCCGCGACAACGAGATGCGGAACGTCCTCACAGGTGAAGAGAATGTCCATACCGAACGGAACCTCTTCGCCGTTCCACTCGATCATCTCGATCTCCTTCTCGCCCGGCGTGAAGTGGCGCATCTCATAGAATTCGTTGTAGTTCGGCAGGTATTTCTTCGGGACAAAGCCGAGAACCTCGCCGTGATTGAGGACAGCGGCAACATTGTACAGCTTGCCGGATACTTCCAGCGGAAGTCCGATAAAAATAAGCGCGTCGATCTCTTCGGTCTCGGCCGCGATCAGGCGCAGCTGGTCGGATGCCTCATCCAGAAGACGCTCCTGCAGGAACAGATCGCTGCAGGTATAGCCGGTAAGGCTGAGCTCCGGAAATACCATGATCTTCGCCTTGTGCTCCGCCATGCTGCGGATATCCGCAAGAATTGCCTGCGCGTTCGCCTCACAATCCGCTACGATCACATCCGGCGTAGCCGCCGCTACCTTGATAAAACCCTGTTTCATATTTCCTCCTTGCCCTTTTCGTATCAGCTGTCGATATCGATAATATTGTGTCTCGACAGGCGTGTCACCTTCGCCGCCTGCAGGATCGTTTTCATCTCCTCCACGGAGAAGGTATACGTTTTTTCACAGAAATGACACTTCAGCTCTGCCGGTTTTCCCTCATCGATCATCTCCTGCAGTTCCTTCTCACCGAGGCTCAAAAGGACCTTGGATACACGCTCGCGGCTGCAGTTGCACTTGAAGGAGGTCGGCAGTGTGTCGAGGATCTCCATACCAAGATTGCCGATCAGCGATTCGAGGATCTCCTCCGGCGTCATGCCCTTCTCCAGCATATCGGTCACGGAGTTGACGTTTTTCAGATTTGCCTCAAGCTTATCGATCGTCTCGTCCTCTACGCCCGGCATCAGCTGGATGATGAAGCCGCCCGCCTGACGCACGGTCTGGTCGGTATCGACAAGGACACCGAGGCCGACCGAAGACGGTACCTGCTCACTGGTCACGAAGTAGTAGGTCAGATCATCGGCGATTTCGCCGGTCTGCAGCTCTACCTGGCTGGAATACGGCTCGCGCATGCCCTGATCGCGGATCACGGTCAGCGTGCCGCGGCCGACAGCGCCGCCCACATCGAGCTTGCCCGCGCGTTTCAGCGGGATCCAGACGTCCGGATTGTATACAAAGCCCTTGACCTCGCCGTTCGCGTTAGCCGTCACGGTCTCTCCTGCCAGAGGACCGTCGCCCTTGATCGTCATGGTCAGCAGATCGCCGTCACCCTTCAGCATAACGCCCATCATCGCGCCGGCAGTCAGCAGACGCCCCAGCGCAGCTGTTGCGACCGGACTGGTATGATGCGTTTCCTTCGCCTCACTGACCATCTTCTTCGTGTAAGCCGCAAAAGCGCGGACCGTTCCGTTCGCGGCCGTAGCCCGGACGATATAATCGTTCTGCAGCTTCTTCCAGTCGTCTAAATTTGTGATCTTGTTATCTGTCATTCGCATTTTCCTTTACTGCTATATAGCAGATCCTCTCTGATTTTTCATTTGCGGGTTCGTCCGTATACGAATCGGTCATTGTCTTTAAGGTAAAGCCCGCTTCGGCAAGAAGCCTCTGTATGAGCGGCGTCTCCCACGCGCGTTCCAGGTGCACCTCTTCCGTCCGGTAATACGGCCCCTCATATAATTCCTCCGCCTCTGCCGCCTTCATGGCAGCCACACGGTCTTCCGGGAGGAATAGCGTCAGATCGTATTCATTGATCCGCTCCTCCTCGTCGTAAAAATTCTCCCAGATAAAACTTCCTGTATCCCGGTTTTCGGCAATCGTCTGTTCTCCGATCGCCCTGTATTTCGCGTCTGTATTCAGGTCAAAGGCAAAAACGCCTCCCTCATCGAGATACCGGGCCACACGGTCGAAGGCACTGCGAAGATCTTCTTCCTCCAGAATATAGTTGATGCTGTCGCAGACACTGACAAACGCGCGCACCGTTCCATACAGCTCGATCTCCCGCATGTCCTGCTGCAGATAGAGAATGTTGTGTCCGCTCTCGTACCTCTTGTTCACGGCTTCCGCGAGCATATCTTCAGAATTGTCAATGCCGATCATATCGTATCCGGCAGCCGCCAGAAGCTCCGTCATCGTCCCCGTTCCGCAGCCGAGTTCGCAGACCGTGCCGTCATCGACGCCGTATTGAGCGAGCGCCCGCTTCAGCCAGCCGCCCCATTTCTCATAGTCCACATTATCCATGAACATATCATAGACGGAGGCAAAATTTTCATAAGAACTCATACTAATCAGGTCTCCCCTGCAATCGTGCTGTCAACTGCGTTACCGTTTATTATATCATGGATCGGCGCAGTACGCGAGAGTGCATCTTTTCCATACACAGTCTTATTCTGTTTAAGACACAACAAGGGGCTGCCGCACGTATCCGTGCAGCAGCCCCTGCCGGGATCGAGTTTATCGCTCGAACTGATTTTTCTCTCTGTTGTAGTGATACTCCAGATCGGCGATCCTCATACAGAGATCATATTCGTCTATGTCGTTGCTCGCGCAGAATTCCTGCAATGAGGGATACTCATCGCGAAGCTTGGTATTTACATAGGATAACAGCATTACAGGGTCTCTTGGAAGCATAGTTACATCTCCGTTTCTTCAAATCTTTATCTCTAATTCGCTGCCTTGTCAGCAAGCTTACTAACTATATTAGCGAATCCTTTCAGAAACGTCAATCGATGACTTCCGCTTCCGGCTTGATCACCGCTTCGAGCTTTCCGTCCGCATCGGTGTCGATGACGATCGTATCGCCCTCATGCACATCGCCGCCCAGGATCAATCGTGCGGAAAGTGTCTCCACGTGCTTCTGGATGTACCGTTTCAGCGGACGGGCACCGTAGACCGGATCGTAGCCGCCGTCGATAACGGCCTGCTTGCCGGACGGACTGAGCTCGATCGTCAGCTGCTGCGCAGCCAGACGGCGGTTCAGATCCGCAACCTGCAGATCTACGATATGACCGATGTTGTCCTTCGTCAGCGGTTTGAACATAATGATCTCATCGAGACGGTTCAGGAACTCCGGACGGAAGTGCGCCCGCAGATCAGCCGTTACCCTCTCGCGTGCCTCCTCACGGATCGTGCCGTCCGGTTCAATGCCGTCCAGCAGATACTGCGAGCCGATATTGGAAGTCATGATCAGGATCGTGTTCTTGAAATCGACGGTCCGCCCCTGTGAATCGGTGATACGGCCGTCATCGAGTACCTGAAGCAATACGTTAAATACATCCGGATGTGCCTTCTCGATCTCATCGAAAAGAACAACGGAGTACGGTTTGCGGCGAACAGCCTCGGTCAGCTGGCCGCCTTCCTCGTATCCGACATATCCCGGAGGAGCTCCGATCAGTCTGGACACGGAGTATTTCTCCATGTACTCACTCATATCGATACGGACCATATTCGACTCGTCATCAAACAGACGCTCGGCCAGCGTTTTTGCCAGCTCGGTCTTGCCGACACCGGTCGGTCCGAGGAAGAGGAAGGATCCGATCGGCTTCGTCGGATCTTTGATACCGGCTTTGGAACGGATGATCGCATCCGATACCTTCTCGACAGCTTCGTCCTGCCCGATGACTCTCCTGTGCAGCTCGGAATCCAGGTGGAGGATCTTCGCCCTCTCGCCTTCGGTCAGTTTGGCTACCGGAATGCCGGTCCAGCGGGAAATGACCCGCGCGATCTCGTCCTCCGTCACACTTTCGTGTACCAGGGACAGATCTCTATTGCGCACGTGCTCCTCTTCTTCCTGCAGCTGTTTCTGCAGCTTCGGCAGTTCGCCGTACTGGAGCTCGGCGGCCTTGTTCAGATCATAGGCCTGCTTTGCGGTCTCGATCTGCTTGTTGATCTCTTCGATCTGCTCGCGCAGCTTCGACAGATTGTCGACCGATGCCTTCTCATTCTCCCACTGTGCCTTCTGCGCGTTGAAGCTGTCCTTCAGTTCGGCCAGTTCCTTCTGCAGATCGGCAAGTCTCTCCTGACTCAGCGTATCGGTCTCTTTCTTCAGGGCTGTCTCCTCGATCTGCATCTGCATGATCTTACGATTCAGCTCATCCAGTTCCGCCGGCAGCGTCTCCAGCTCGGTCTTGATCTGGGCGCAGGCTTCATCGACAAGGTCGATGGCTTTATCCGGCAGGAAACGATCGGATATATAGCGATCGGACAGGGTTGCCGCCGCAACGAGCGCGCCGTCCGTAATTTTTACACCGTGAAAAACTTCGTATCTCTCTTTCAGTCCACGAAGGATCGAGATCGTGTCCTCCACGTTCGGCTCTTCCACGAGAACCTTCTGGAAACGACGCTCCAGCGCCGCGTCCTTCTCAATGTATTCTCTGTACTCATCGAGTGTGGTTGCGCCGATACAGTGCAGCTCACCTCTTGCCAGCATCGGCTTCAGCATGTTGCCGGCATCCATCGCGCCCTCGGTCTTGCCCGCGCCGACGATCAGATGCAGTTCATCGATGAAGAGGATGATCCTTCCGTCGCTCTTTCTGACATCCTCCAGAACGGCTTTCAGACGCTCCTCGAATTCACCTCTGTACTTCGCGCCGGCTACAAGCGCACCCATATCCAGCGAGAAGATCGTCTTCTCCTTCAGGGTATCCGGCACATCGCCCTTGGCGATACGCTGCGCCAGTCCCTCGACAACGGCGGTCTTGCCGACGCCGGGTTCACCGATCAGTACCGGGTTGTTCTTTGTTTTTCTCGAAAGGATCCGGATGACATTCCGGATCTCCTCGTCACGGCCGATGACCGGATCCATCTTCTGGCTTCTCGCCTTCTCCACCAGATCCTGGCCGTATTTGCCGAGCGCGTCGTAGGTCGCCTCCGGGTTGTCGGTCGTCACTCTCTGGTTGCCGCGGATCGTGCTCAGCGCCTGCAGGAATTTCTCCCTGGTGATCCCGAAGGTGCGGAAGATCTCCTTCATTTCGCGGTTCGGATTCTTCAGCATCGCAAGGACCAGATGCTCGACGGACACGTACTCATCGCCCATCGCCTTCGCTTCGTCCTCCGCGTAGGTCAGCACCTTATTCAGATACTGTCCGACATACGGCTGGCCGCCCTGTACCTTGACTCTCTGATTCAGTTTATTCGTCAATTCATTCAGAAACATTTCCTTCTGAATGCCCATCTTCTCGATCAGCTGCGCGATAAGGCTGTTCTCCTGATTCATCAGAACATACATCAGATGATCCTGTTCGATCTCCTGATTGCCGAAATCATACGCGGTCTTCTCCAGCTGCTGGATCGCTTCCTGGGATTTCTGTGTAAACTTCGTAATATTCATACCTGCACCCCCTTCCGGTGTTGGAAAAACATTTCTCTTTCTTTGGCTTCGTTTACATAGTTTTATGTCTACCTCGCCTTACAATCGTAACTATATCACTCGTTGTTAGCACTGTCAATAGGTGAGTGCTAATTATTTTTATCATTTTTCGAGATTTACTTCCGCATGAATTTCCATATTAATTTCCGACAAATTTACACATGTCTTCCCATATAAAAAGGTGAGCGCTTCCCATATAAAAACAGCAGGAAGACCGTCCGTCGATCTTCCTGCTGCTATTCACTGATTATTTCTTCTCTTTATTTCTTCTTTTTCTTTCCGACGATCAGGATGCAGACAAGCACTACGATCGCGATGCCGGTAAGAAAGCCCCAGAACTTGATCATCGTCTGATCTCCGGTTACGGGGTTACTGTAGATTGCCTTCTTCGCCGCGCTCTTTTTTGTTCCTTTATCCGTCGAGCCTTTATCCTTTTTCCCGGTGTCCGACGGCTTCTTTCCCTTATACTCATTGGTATACGCCGCTTTGGAATCTTTGTCTCCTTCGATCGTGCCTTCGAAGGTCAGTGTTCCCGGATCTGCCGTATAGTCGGTCTCCTCTGTCTGCACGGCCTTATAGGTCATGCCTTCCTTCAGCGTGATCGTAATGCTCTCACCGCTCTTTAAGGTGATCGGATCGCCGCTTTTTACCGTTCCGCTCTTACTTCCCGAATAACTGTACGCGCCATCACCGCTGAAGGTGAAGGTGTACCGGAATTCTTTGTTCGCGTCACCGCCGTTTGTGACCTTATTGCTCACGGTCAGTGTGCCGTCCGGGATCTCGACAGGCTGCACATCCTCTTCCCATACAGCGAACAACTCGGTATCAGCGCTGATCGCAAAGGTGCTCCCCGGCGCGTAATCAACAGTTCCCGCATCGGCATTTTCCTGAGAAGCAGCCCAGCCGCGGAAGGTATAACCGTCCCTCGTGATACCCTCTCCGTCCTTATCCGACAGAACCGTTACAGTGCTGCCGGCCTCATAGCTGTTCGGATCGGTCACGCTGCCCTCCGCACCATTCGGATTATAAGTCACCGTATATTTTGCAGGAGTAAATGTGTAGGTATAGGTCACATCATCCGTGATTCCGCCTTCCGTTGTATTCGGTTCCGTATCCCATGCGCCGTCCGCAAAGCCCTGATCCGGCACCATCGCATTCGGCGCTTTATCAGCCGGAAGTGTGCCGGCATCCTCCCAAAGCGGAATCTGTACCGCCAGATCGTCTGCCGAGCCGTCCGCCCAAGTGCCATTCACAACCTTAAAGGTAATGGTCTTGAATTTTGCCAGCCGTGCCTCAGTGTCGTTATTGATATAATCAATGATATACTCCGGATCATCGCTGGTGAAATATGCCGATGGATGAACGCCCGGGTTGTTTGCCGTGTAACCGTTCGTGTAGGCTGCCGTTGTCGTCGGATCGCATTCGGTGATTCCGACCCTTGCTCCGTCTGTCAGCCCGCCGCAGTCAAAAACAAAGTGCGGGGACTGATCCGGCTCACCGAGATACAGGTTATCATCGCCTCCTGCCGCCTCTGTCGAGTTTCCCTCAATAAGCGGCGCGCCTGACAGAACAAAGGTATTCGTAATTGCGGAACCGCTGTAGGTCCCCGGCAGATAGACACCGCCGCCGGCATACTTCGCAGAGTTTCCGCTCACAGAAACGTCAGCCATCTTCATGTTCGACCAGAAGGTCGCAACGCCGCCTCCGAAGTAACCGGCAGAGTTTCCGGTGATCTCGGCGTTATTGATCGTCGCGCTCGATGATGCCCAGGAGCATACCGCTCCGCCGAAATATCTGGCCATATTGCCCGTGAGGGAACCGCCCTGAATATTGATCGTTCCCGCACCGCCGTAATCACTCCATAGAGTTCCCACGCCGCCGCCGAACGAGCCGGTACATCCGGTGATCGTACCGCCGTACATATTAAAAGTAGTTCCAACTCCAACATACACGCCGCCCGGATAGTAATACCAGTAAGACCCGTTATTCGCTACGTATTTGCAGTTGCTGATCGTACCACCGTTCATATTGACAGTGGAGCCTCGCTCAAGCCAGACGCCGCCGCAATGCGCATAGGAGGATCCGTTCTGCAGAATCGTTCCGTCATTGATATTGAGTGTCGATCCGCCTGTCACATTGACCATCGGCATGTTGGTCGCCACTTCTTTTCCATCCACGGTAACACCAGACAATGTTAGATTGACCCCGCCTGCCGCTGTCATGAGCGCTACGGCCTGACTTCCCGAAACATCATCCGCGTAATACAGGGAATGTCCGTCTCCTTCGATCGTCACATTGCCCGATCCCTCAAACCGGATTCCCCTGATCGCGATGTCATTCGTCAGTCTCACGGTATAGTCACCGGGCGCTGCCTTGATCGTCCTCGCCGCATCCGCCAGTTCATCGTAGTTCGATACCGTGATCTCCGTCGGTCCTTCCGCAAATGCCGTGACCGGTACAAAAAACAACGCCGCGAACAGTACCAGTACGACCGCAATTACTTTGTTCCGTAATCCATGTCGTTTCCCTGTTGTCATAACCATACTCCCCTTATGCCTCCCTATTATCGATGCCGGCTCCTACGCTTACTCCGTCCTTCCATGATAGCGGATGCTGCGTCGGCCTACCAAATTTCACAGTGTGTATGTTATTTTCCTCATTCGTCCAGAGCTTCCAGTCCTTTCTTGGCTTCCGGCTTGGAATCGCCGTGTTTCACAAAAAGCATCGCTGCGAACGCCAGCGCGACGAAAATAAACGCGTACGGGAAAAGCACCTTCATGCCCATGCGGTCCATCAGGAAGCCGGAGAAGATCGGGGTAACGATCTGGGCGGCCATCGATGCCGTGTAATAGAAGCCCGTGTACCTGCCGACATCCGCGTCCGAACACATCTCCACGACCATCGGGAACGAGTTGACATTGATCGTAGCCCATGCGATACCGGCCAGAGCGAACATGCAGTTCATCAGAATCGTCGGGCTGTCGTCCCGCATGAAGCCGGCCACGCCGAAGGCTACCGCCAGCATTGTCACACCGGCAAGGATCGTTTTTTTCCGTCCGACCTTCGATGCAATGATACCGACCGGAAGGTACGAGATGATCGCCGCGAGCTGCGCGATGATCAGTGTCAGATTGTAATCCTTATGCAGGATATTGGATGCGTACACCGAATACTTCGAGGTGACCGCATTGTAACCGAAAAACCAGAGAACGATCGCGCTGAGAATAAAGAAGAGCGACTTCTTCTCCGCCGCCGATAGGCCGCGTCTCACATTATCCGCCTGCTCCGCCTCTGTCTCGATGCCGTATTTCACGCTGTCCTCATGCATCTCCTTCACAAAGCGCGGCTCTCTGACCGTAAGCATGAAGATCACAAGCGCGCCGAGCATGATCAGGGCGATCACGGTGAAATACTTCGTGTAACTCATCATCGAATTTTGCACCGCGCTGGTGGCAAAAACCATGCCCAGAGCGAGTACGAGAATGGCTCCCGCGGATCCCATCAGATTGATAACGGCATTCGCCTTCGAGCGGAGCGGCTTCATCGTCACATCGGGCATCAGCGCAACCGCCGGCGAGCGGAACGTCGCCATCGATACGAGTACGACCAGCAGCAGAATAATAAAGAAGATCAGCGTCTGCGGTGACTCTGCCGTCTTCTGCCATGCATATTCCTGCCGCGCCGGCACAACATACTCCGTGTAGTCGGGATTTGTTTTTTCCTTGCCGGAATCGGTCGTGATCCGGCTTTCGATCGCGCTGAACTCCTCACGGGTAAACGTATCGGAAAGGACGAACTTCTCCCCATCCGGGCCGAGTAATTCCTTGTCACTCTCCGCATCGTAAAGTGTCTCAAGCGCAGCCTTGTCATCAATCTTCGTGACGGCGGCAAGGTTCGTAAGCTGCGTCGATTCAATAAAGGAAAGTGCGATAAACGCCGCGATCGCGATGATCGTTCCGCGAACGATGAACGGTGTCCGGCGTCCGAATCTGCTCTTGCTCTTATCGGAGATCGTTCCGAAAAGCGGCAGCATAAAGAGTGCCAACACGTTGTCCAGTGCCATGATCAGTCCCGACCATGTCTGCGACATGCCGAACTTGTTCGTAAGGATCAGCGGGATCGTGTTGTCATACGCCTGCCAGAACGCGCAGATCAGGAAAAACGCAAAGCCCACGCAGATCGTTCTCTTGTAATTCAGTTTCATAGTGCCCCCTCCATCCGTTGTCTCTGTAAAAACCCTCCATTAAATTTTACTTTGTTTTCAGTATTTTTACAACGAAGTATGCACTCTTTCCGTCTACTTTTGCAGGTTTCTCCGCTCCCACTCCTTCCTGCGGGAGGAACGAAATCGGTTTTCGGGGTCGGGCTTTTTGCCTTCTCTAACAGTATGCAAATATTTGATAAAAACGATGAAAAAATCGCATTCTGAGAAAACGCAAAAAAGTCTCATGAAACAGTATGATGATTTTTTCGCAAATTGCAATAACAAGTTGGACACCCTCCGCTAGGCAGTAGCCTGGTAGATTCGGTCGATTTCCTCCTCGAAGATTTCATCCGGGGTTCTGTAACCCAGGACTTTCCGTGGGAGGCAGTTAC
>Ga0326511_10000021_pt1 | contig 118077 bp, 102 predicted proteins | sample 0_2496_0518_D_FD_203701 | JGI IMG/M metagenome (GOLD analysis project Ga0326511, IMG submission 203701) | Bovine rumen microbial communities from UC Davis, California, United States - 0_2496_0518 | ecosystem: Host-associated > Mammals > Digestive system > Stomach > Rumen | place: USA...
TTCTTCTTTCGACTGTGCGGTACTACCCTCCTCCAAAGCTTTGTAGGTGGGTGAGGTGTCATCTACATCGTTAGAATCCTGGTTAGTCAAAACGCGCATTGTAGAGGTGTAGTCCTCACGTGTCTTTCTTAATTTCTCGTTGATGATTTCGCGGAATTCCTCCAGCTCCTCATCGGTGTAACGTGTTTTTGTTGCCATAGGTTTGTTATTGTTTTGTTTTTAGTTTTTTATGCTTTGATGACTTTCACCTTCAGCGTGAAGTCGTCGAATTCAGTCTCTACACCGTCATTATCGGCAACATCAATGGTGTTGGCAAGCACCTGTGTCTTGATATAATCACCGAAGTTTTCTATGGCGGCACTCATCTGCTCGTTTGGAGAAACGACAACGGTAATGCGGTCGGTAATGTCGAGTCCGCTATCCTTACGGATATTCTGGATACGATTAATCAACTCGCGTGCCATACCTTCCTGGCGCAACTCATCGGTCAGCTCAATCTCCAACGCTACAGTCAGGTTGCCTTCATTGGAAACAAGCCATCCTGGAATATCTTCGCTAATGACTTCCACATCAGCAAGTTCAACCACAGCATCCTGTCCTTCTGCCTTTACTGTAATAGAACCATTGGCTTCCAGTTCGGAGATTTGCTCCTGAGACAGTTCTGCAACAGCAGCCGCAACACCCTTCATCAGTTTTCCGAACTTCTTGCCCATCGTACGGAAGTTACACTTCACCTTCTTCACCAGTATACCGGCACCATCATCTGCAAAGTTCAGTTCCTTTACGTTCACTTCATCCAAAATAATGTTGCTTACCAGTTCGATGGCATTGCGCTGTGCGTCATCTACAGCAGGAATCATCAGACTCTTCAACGGCTGCTTCACCTTCATGTTTACTTTCTTACGAAGGGCAAGTACCATTGAGGTTATCTTCTGAGCCATTTCCATACGGATTTCAAGTTCCGTATCAATATAGGTTTCGTCAACAACCGGATAATCATCAAGATGTACACTTTCTTTCTGACCGCCCAAATCCAGATACAGTTGGTCGGCAAAGAACGGTGCGAAGGGAGCCAGGAGTCTGGCTACCGTCATCAGACAAGTGTGCAGGGTCTGGTAAGCAGATAGTTTGTCGTCGCTCATCTCTTTACCCCAGAAACGTTTGCGGTTCAGACGAACATACCAATTGGAGAGGTCGTCGTTGACAAAAGTGTCGATTAGGCGTCCTGCACGTGTAGGATCGTAGTTCTCAAGTTCCTTCTCCACATTCTTCACCAGAGAATTCACCTTAGAGAGAATCCAACGGTCGATTTCGGGAGCTGTTGCATAATCTACCTTAATAGGAGAATACGGGTTGAAGTCATCCACATTGGCATAGAGGGCGAAGAAACTATACGTATTATATAAGGTGCCGAAGAATTTGCGACGAATCTCATCAACTCCATTGGGGTCGAATTTCAGGTTGTCCCAAGGTTCACTGTTGGTCATCATATAGAAACGAACCGCATCGGAACCATATTTCTCAATCATCTCGAACGGATTGACCACATTGCCTACATGTTTCGACATCTTGTTACCTTTGGAGTCGAGGACAAGACCTGTAGAAATCACGTTCTTAAATGCGACAGAGTCAAACACCATTGTAGCAATAGCGTGAAGAGTAAAGAACCATCCACGTGTCTGGTCAACACCTTCGTTGATAAAGTCAGCAGGGAAAGCCAACCGTTTGTCAATCTTTTCTCTGTTTTCGAAAGGATAGTGGATCTGTGCGTATGGCATCGAACCACTGTCGAACCAAACGTCAATCAGGTCGGTTTCACGCTTCATCGGCTTACCGCTCTTGCTGACTAAAATAATATTGTCCACATAAGGACGATGCAGGTCTATCTTGTCATAATTCTCCTGAGCATAGTTACCTGGTATAAAACCATTCTCCTTCAACGGATTGGTCTGCATGATACCTGCAGCTACGGATTTTTCAATCTCATTGTATAGTTCTTCCACACTGCCGATACAGATTTCATTTCCATCCTCATCACGCCAGATAGGAAGTGGCGTTCCCCAGAATCTCGAACGAGACAGGTTCCAGTCGTTCAAGTTCTCCAGCCAATTGCCAAATCGCCCTGTACCAGTTGATTCCGGCTGCCAGTTAATGGTTTTATTCAACTCAAACATACGTTCTTTTTTCTCCGTACTCTTGATAAACCAAGAGTCAAGCGGATAATAAAGAACGGGCTTATCTGTACGCCAACAATGTGGATAATTGTGTACGTGCTTCTCGATCTTGAACACTTTGTTCTCTGCCTTCAAATCCATGCAGAGTGTGATATCGAGCGTCTCATCTTTGTCACTCAGTGTATCATCGTAAGCATTCTTCACATAACGGCCAGCATATTTAGTCCACAAGTCTTTATTGACATATTTCTCGACAAACTCATCATCGAGGTCTTCCAATACATAGTATTTGCCCTCCAAATCAACGACAGGGCGCTCAGCACCCTTCTTGTCAATCAGCACAATCGGGGGAACGCCGGCTTTTTTGGCAACGAAAGCATCATCGGCGCCAAAGTTCGGAGCAATATGCACGATACCTGTACCGTCTTCTGTTGTTACATAGTCGCCAAGGATAACGCGAAAGGCTCCGTCTGTCATCGGTTTGATACCAGGAATGAGCTGTTCGTACTCCATTCCTTCGAGTTCTGTACCCATAAAGTGGCCTGTAACCTTCCAAGGAATCACCTTGTCACCCTTCTTGTAGCTGTTCAGGTCGGCATCTTTTCCTGCCTCGTTGAAATAAGCAGAAAGGCGTGCTTCAGCCATGATCACGGTAACTGGCTCACCTGTATAAGGATTGTAGCTCTGTACGCTGACATATTCTATTTTTGGTCCAACGCAGAGAGCGCTATTGGCCGCCAATGTCCACGGGGTCGTTGTCCATGCGAGGAAATAGGCTGTGCCCCACTCTTCCTCAAGTTTGATATTCTTAAACTCCTTGATCTTGAACTGTGCCGTACACGTTGTGTCCTTCACATCACGGTAGCATCCAGGCTGGTTCAGTTCATGTGAACTCAATCCTGTTCCTGCAGCTGGAGAATACGGTTGAATGGTATAGCCCTTATACAAAAGACCTTTTTTATAAAGCTCCTTCAACAGCCACCACAGCGTCTCGATATATTTGTTGTCGTAAGTGATATACGGATGGTCAAGGTCAACAAAGTATCCCATCTTTTCTGTCAGCTCACGCCATTCGGCAGTGTACATCATCACATTCTCACGACATTTTCTATTGTAGTCTTCCGTAGAGATGTATTTTGGAGACTCATGGTTGTCGATATCTGCTTTTGTGATACCTAATTCCTTTTCCACGCCCAGCTCCACAGGAAGTCCGTGTGTGTCCCAGCCTGCCTTGCGGCGTACCTGATATCCCTTCATAGTCTTATAACGATTGAAGGTATCCTTGATGCTTCGAGCCAAAACGTGGTGAATACCTGGATGTCCGTTTGCTGAGGGAGGACCTTCATAGAATACAAACTGCGGACATCCCTCTCGTTCTTCGATTGACTTATGGAAAATATCATTCTTTTCCCATTGTGCCAATACATCTTGATTAGTCTTGGTCAGATTCAGACCATTGTGTTCGACGAATCTTTTTGCCATTTTTATACTGTTTAAATTCTTTATTCTTATCGGTTCATTCATCCCTTTTTGGGATAATTCCACTAATAGGCTGCAAAGGTAATGAAAACCGAACACAATACAAAGAAAAAATACATTTTTCTTTCATTGTTGAGGTGCATCTTACCTTATTCAAAGGTAATGAAAGTTGAGCGGAGAACAAAATAAAATTATTTATTTTTTATCCCGAAGCGCATCTTAACCTTATTTAAAGGTAATGAAAACCGAAAACGGTGCATCTTACCTTCGAGATGTAAAATCAAATCAAATCAAGTATTAATTGCAAATCTATGGGTGCAATACCATTATCAATAAGTAGTTGTCTGTCGTTGTTAATCTCCTGCTCTAAGAAAGACACGTTCTTTCCTTTGGGAAGAAGATTTATTGATTGCTGAAAATAGTTGACAGCTGTTGATATATCTCCACGAATCCAAACACTATATGCGGCATTGACATAATCCTCGTGAATGGGTTCCTGTTCCAACAAGCGACGATAAATGTCAGCAGCCTGTTCCACTTTTCCGTTGTTCAGTAACACCCATGCCAAGATGCGCTGTACACTATCATCGTCAGGATATTGAAGGTCACATTGATAGACCTTTTCCACCGCTTCCTGCTTTTGTCCCAACTGCAACAAAGCAAGTGCCTCATTCAAGAGATAGTTCTTGTGACCAGGCATCAGCTCCTGCAACTTGCGATAGCTGTCGGCTGCCTGTTGATAATGTTCCAGCAGCATCGACACACGGGCATAGCTTTTCAAAGCTCTCGGTTCGTCACCTTTCGAGAGAATCTGTTCCAAGACAGGGACTGCGTCCTCATAGAGTCCTGATTTGATGAATGATGAAGCTTTCAAGAAAAGGTAATTCGTATCACTCTCATCGCTATATGTTGACAACAACACTCGCAGTTCCTCAAATCTTTTCTGCTTATAGAGTGACGTGCCCAGATTGGTCTTCATCGTATAAAACCTGGCATCGTCGAAAAAAGGAAGCGTCAGGAAGAAGCCCGAAACAGTTGTTGACGCATCACCCTCTTTCCCAAAAGGATTCACCAAAGAGTCACGATGGCGGTAAAGTCTGAAAAAACGGTACAAATCTTGTAAATATCTGTGGCGCACATACGTGGGGTTCACACGGGATGTATGAAACATTTCTTCTCCCATATCACCACCAGAATAAAACATTTCTTTCATTCCCTCAGGCATATGTTCTGCAACTGATGCAAAAGCATAAACAAAGGAATATTTATCAGAATCGCAGAAGGGAAAGCTATTACTGAGTTTATTCAGGAAAGCCTCGATATTCGTTTTTTCGCGAAGGCTACGAAGTCTGGGATGTTTGCTGTAGAAAGGGCAAAACCAGTTGTAGAAGTCATCGAAGAAAGGAATTCTCTTCATCTGTTTGAATCCACCAAAGAACACGTCAGCCCCGTTTTTCTGCATCTCAGCCATCTGTTTGAGACTCTTATCCAATTCTTCCATCGCCTGGTCTTCAGCATCGGGATTCAAGATACCCTCCAACGGATCGTCTTCTTTTTCCTCGATTCCGTGACGGGTAATGGTGAAGTTGTTGTTCTTCATAATCGAGGGAATGATGTCAGACTGGATTTTCCGGTCATCTTCCTCGGCATTCATGCAATAGAACACCTGCACCTGCATCTCCAGCAACTCATGGAGCACATCTTGGTTATTCCCATTGTCTGTGAGCTGATCCATAAGCGCCTGTTGCTCTTTAGCAAACAGTGGATGGTCGTTCGTCGAAAACATGAATCCCACTAGGGCACGTTGGCGCAGGTTTACATCTTCGGCTTTCTGATAGACTGCAGCAAGCACATTGAATTTGTGGATATCGAATATATTCATGCATGCCAAACCGATGGCACTTACCATCAGTTGCTGATCAACGACATCAATAGTAGGCGAAAGTAACAATTTCGTGTAGAACTGTTCATCAGCGCTGTTCCATTGCAGAGAGATAAACAAAGCGTTGAACAATCTTTCTATGAATGCTGCATGACGGTCATAAAGTTCGTCAGAATGAGCCTGAGAAGTATCCTCCGACTCCAACGACAACATCGCCACATCGGAAACGAAACGCTCCAATACATCCTGTATAAAGGCATACGACATATTCAAGCGATTTGTCTTTTGGAACGCCTCGACATAGATACTCAGATTCTTGCAGCGCCACGAGATAGCCAGGTTCTCGATGATGCGATAAATGCGACGCAACAGCTGACGATACAACTTCTCGCGTTCTGGATCAAGGAATCCCTTCTTCATGTATTCCACCATGCGCTGGTAGTTGTCTGTTACCAACTGATAGTCATCGTAGCCCCAAAGGTTGGGATGTGCATCGTACAATGGCTGAAGGATGTTGATGGCATCTTTCAGATGTTGATGTCTAACACAAATACGTGCGTTATTTATGATTTGATCGGCTCTTTCTCCCATTTCCAACTTCCTTTACTCCTTACTCCTTCTCTCCTTCTAACATCACATATTACTTGCATGCTTGAATTTCAGCTGCGGCAACTTCTCAGCCGTCTTCTGGTCCACATGCATATACTTTACAACTAAATCCTGATAGTTTTTTACACCATATTTATTTATAGAGTCGCAAGCAGCATTGTAGCCTTTGATAAATTCATCCAATTGCTGAGAACGACGCGTTTCCAGAATATCTTTCGTGCGAAATACCAATACGCCCCAGTTTTTGTTTTCCTTACGGGAATCCATCAACACAGGATTTCCCTTCAATCGGGCAGCTGTAGCCTGCGGTTCTGGTAGCCAGGCGGCATCCAACTCAATGTTGAACAACATATTCAGGCGCAATATTACATCATTGATCTGTATTCTGAACACAGGATATTTTGGTTTTCCAAGCTCTACAGCACGATCCGTGAGTTTATCGGTAGCAGAATAGCGTGTCATCGCAACCATCTTGTCACTCAACTGCGACAATTCCTTGATACGTGCAGCCTTGACAGAAATCAGTTGCCAATAGGTATTTGTCTGGGCAATATAACGCAACTGCGTACCTTTGCTTATCAGCCGTTGCGTTCGAATACTGTCTGAAACACATCCTTGAACACTACCACCTATAAGAGCAGTATCGCAGTCCATTTGTGCGTTGAAGAAACACAAACGAATATCTACTTTCGTCGTATCAAACAGGTGATGGTCTTGCGCCAGGAAGACAGGCAGACAGTCCAACGTTGGCATCACACCTATTTTCATCGCTGCACGATATTCTGCCGCAGCTTTCTCCCGCTCGGCTCTCGTACGTATCTTTTTACTTTCCTCAGACTCTCCGCAGGCACAAAACAGCACCACAGACAGTAGGCATAAAAACTTTATTGTTCTCATCAAGGCACAAAGGTATAAATAAATTTTGTAACACCGAAAATTATCCGTACTTTTGTCGGAAAATATAAAGTGATGGCAAAAGACAGAATCGCATACGTGTGTTCCAACTGCGGACAGGAATCGTCGAAATGGATAGGGAAATGTCCCAGCTGCGGACAATGGAACACCTTCAAGGAAATCAGAATTGCAGGCGACACGGGTTCGATGGCAGCCAAGTCTGCAGCCCAATCGGTAAGGGCAAACAACAACAGTAAGAACAAGCCCATGCGTCTGCGGGACATCTCCGCGAAAGATGAGCCGCGCATCGATATGCACGATGAAGAACTCAACCGTGTGCTGGGCGGAGGATTGGTTCCAGGCAGCATCATCCTGCTGGGTGGTGAACCTGGTATCGGAAAGAGTACACTCTCGCTGCAAACAGCCCTGCAGATGCCGGAACGGAAAATCCTGTATGTCAGCGGTGAGGAGAGCGCCCACCAGTTGAAACTGCGTGCGGAACGTCTTTCACTCCCCCTTGAAGGAGGAAGATTACAGGGTGGCGACGCTGACAACTTCCTTATCCTTACCGAGACTTCTCTTGAAGCTATCTTCGCACATATTAAAGAGGTACAACCTGAACTGGTGGTCATCGACTCCATCCAGACCATTGCCACCGAGGATGTGGAAAGTTCTGCGGGCAGTCTCTCGCAAGTACGCGAGTGTGCCTCTGCCCTACTCCGTTTTGCAAAGTCGAGCGGCGTGCCTGTCATCCTCATCGGGCATATCACCAAGGAGGGAACGCTTGCCGGTCCGAAGATACTGGAACACATCGTCGATACCGTCATTCAGTTCGAGGGCGACCAACATTATATGTACCGTATCCTGCGCAGCATCAAGAACCGCTTCGGCTCTACCAGCGAACTGGGTATTTATGAGATGCTGCAGAATGGTTTGCGACAGGTCAGCAATCCATCCGAATTGCTATTGACGCAAGACCATGAAGGACTGTCGGGTATCGCCATCAGTAGTGCCATCGAGGGTGTGCGCCCATTCTTGGTAGAGACGCAGGCTCTTGTCAGCAGCGCTGCCTATGGTACGCCACAACGTTCTGCCACCGGTTTCGACCAGCGCCGTTTGAATATGTTGCTGGCTGTATTGGAGAAACGTGTAGGCTTCAAGCTGATGCAAAAGGATGTCTTTTTGAATATCGCAGGCGGATTGCGTGTCACCGATTTGGCGATGGACCTGAGCGTCATCGCTGCCGTCTTGTCCAGCAATGTTGATACAGCTATCGAAAGCGGCTGGTGTATGGCTGGCGAAGTGGGATTGAGCGGCGAGGTGCGTCCCGTAAACAGGATTGAGCAACGCATTGCTGAAGCCGAGAAACTTGGTTTCACTCACATGATTATCCCCAAATATAACCTGAAAGGAATCAATCCGAAGAAATACAAGATTGAACTACATCCAGTCAGGAAAGTAGAAGAAGCACTACGGGAGCTATTTGGATAGATTCCCCTCCTATGAGGAGGGGTTAGGGGTAGGCTCTTCATACTTCGTAAGATCTTCTATTCCAGCTTCGGCAAGAGCTTCCTTGCGTTCCACACACGTGCCGCATTTTCCGCAATGATGGTCGCCACCTTTGTAGCAAGACCATGTTTCTCTGTAGTCGATACCCAACCGTTTGCCGATAGCAGCGATACCACCTTTCGTCAAATGTGTATAGGGTGCTTTCAGATGTACGTTCACATACGTTCCTGCGCAAGCTGCTGCATCAAAGGCATCGACAAACTCTGGTCGGCAGTCGGGATAAATCGTATGGTCGCCTCCGTGGTTCGCCATCATCACATATTTCAGTCCCTTGCTTTCAGCCATTCCCACAGCTACAGCCAGCATGATACCGTTTCGGAAAGGCACCACCGTTGATTTCATATTCTCGTCGGCATAATGTCCTTCGGGAATCGCTTCTGAGCCATCGAGCAGCGAACTTTTGAAATACTGGTGCATGAAGTCCAGGGGAATCGTGACATGCGGAATCCCAAGCCGTTCGCAATGCATTTTGGCAAAGGGTATCTCCTTGGCATTATGGTTGCTGCCATAATCGAACGAAATGGCCATTGCTATCTCGTCCTGCTTGTCGTACAACAGCGTCACGCTGTCCATTCCTCCACTCAATATCAATATCGAATCTTTCATTTTACTCGTAACTTTTATAGAATATATCGTTTATCGTATGAAGATTAAGATGACTGTTTATTTACCTTACAAAGATACAACTTTTTATTGAAACCACCAAATATTTATCAAGGAAAACCGATATTTAGTTGTTATTTTCATTGTACTCAGATGACAATATCAACCTTTTCAGTACAAAGTGGATTTTTCGGCAAGCGTTACAGCGTTACAGTTGTTACAGTTAAAATCTGGTTAACCAAATTTCAATATTGAGGTCTATATCTATATATAATATATATATTATATATAGATATAGAACACTTTTTAGGGTATGTGTATGCCTAAAAACAACTGTAACAACTGTAACGCTGTAACGCTTTGAGTATTTTTTTTTACATTATTAAGGGTATCTGAACTATATATCGTACACATACTAAATAGCGATAAATTATCAGCACAACACACCATTTAAACTGAAGATAGATGCGCTGCGCCGCATAAACACCAACCACAACACCCTGCTAACCAACGTTTTACAAAGAAAATGCAATTTACAGTGTAACAAGTACACCAAAAACTTGCAGGATTCAAAATAATGTTGTACCTTTGCATTGTGAGAGATGATAGCAGTCGCAATTCAAAAGGTGCCCTTTCGCACTCCAAAAGCATACCTTTTAGCGCGCAAAAGCATAGCTTTCGAAACGCAAAACGGGCACCATAAAGTTTACAACTGAAATTATTTAACAAAATAAACGAAACGTGATGGATTTCTCAACATATATACAGCATGAATGGTCATGGGTGATTCTGTTCATAGCAGCGCAGAAAGCTATTGGTCTTCTACTCACGTATTCGTACCTTTTCGACTTTGTAGCGAAAGTAGGATGCATCTCAACAATAAAAATAAAATAGGTTTTATTTTGTATTGTCTTCAACTTTCAGTACCTTTGCACAGATTTTTGAAAAGGAAACGAAATTAGTAAGAAATCATAAGTATATGAGCAAACAAACAGAGAAAATTAAAGAGTTGATCGCCAAGCGCGAACAAGCTCGTTTAGGAGGTGGCGAGAAAGCCATCGAGAAGCAGCATCAACGCGGTAAATACACCGCTCGCGAACGTATCGAGATGCTGGTTGACGAAGGTTCATTCGAGGAATACGACATGTTCAAACTCCACCGTTGCCACAACTTCGGTATGGAGAAGAAACAATTCCTGGGCGACGGTGTTGTAGTTGGTAGTGCTACCATCGACGGCCGTCTGGTATATGTCAGTGCACAAGACTTCACCGTCAACGGCGGTTCATTGTCTGAGACGATGAGTCAGAAGATTTGCAAAGTCATGGATATGGCCATGCAGAATGGTGCTCCAATGATTTGCATCAACGACTCAGGTGGTGCTCGTATCCAGGAAGGTATCTGTTCACTGGCAGGTTATGGTGAAATATTCGAGCGTAATATCCTGGCCAGCGGCGTCATTCCCCAGATTAGCGGTATCTTCGGTCCATGTGCTGGCGGTGCAGTGTACTCCCCTGCCCTCACCGACTTCATCCTGATGATGGAGAACACCTCTTATATGTTCCTGACGGGTCCCGCTGTTGTGAAGACGGTAACCGGCGAAGATGTGGATTCCGAACATCTGGGTGGTGCCAGCGTTCACGCATCGAAGAGTGGTGTGACATCTTTCACGGCAAAGACTGAGGAGGAGGCTATGGAGATGATCAAGACCTTGTTGAGCTACATCCCAAGCAACAACATGGAAGAGGCTCCACGCACAGAATGTGACGATCCCATCGACCGAAAGGAAGATTTGCTGAACGAAATCATCCCTGACGATCCGAACAAGGCATACGATATGTATAAGGTGATTACGGCTATCACAGACAACGGCGAATTCTTTGAGGTGCAGCCGAAGTTTGCCAAAAACATCATCGTAGGTTTCGCCCGTTTCAACGGACAGAGCGTAGGTATCGTTGCCAACCAGCCGTCAGCATACGCTGGTGTGCTCGATGCAAACGCTTCCAGAAAGGGTGCCCGCTTCGTACGTTTCTGCGATGCTTTCAACATCCCTATCGTATCGCTGGTTGACGTACCAGGATTCCTGCCTGGAACAGGTCAGGAGTACAATGCTGTCATCCTGCACGGAGCACAGCTGCTATATGCATACGGTGAGGCTACAGTACCTAAGATTACCATCACCCTGCGCAAGTCGTATGGTGGCTCACATATCGTGATGGGCTGCAAGCAGTTGCGTGCCGACCTGAACTTCGCTTGGCCGTCGTCAGAGATTGCCGTCATGGGTGCCAGCGGTGCCGTTGCAGTACTCTCTGCACGTGAGGCAAAGGCAAAGAAGGAAGCTGGCGAAGATGTGAAAGCTTTCCTCGCTGAAAAGGAACAGGAATACACCGACCTCTTTGCAAATCCTTATCAGGCTGCTCAATACGGCTATATCGACGATGTCATTGAACCGCGTAACACCCGTTTCCGCATTTGTCGCGGACTGGCTCAGCTGGCTCATAAGAAGCAAACGCTGCCTGCCAAGAAGCATGGATGTATGCCGATGTAATGCTTAATGCATAATTCATAATTCATAATTCATAATGGACAAAAATATTTTTGCAGCCATCGCCTTGGCTCTGCACGAGTATCAAGGCAATAATGTACACGATAAGGAACCAGGCTTCATCACCATCAAGCCAAAAGCATCGATGTGGAGCGCCAAGTTCCAAGTAATGACCCCCAAACCATAACGACAATGAAGGAATACAAATATACTATTGATGGCAAGGAATACAAAGTAGCCATCGGAGATATCGTAGAGAATGTGGCCGACGTAACCGTCAACGGCGAATCATTCAAAGTGGAAATGGAACCGGAGAAAGAGCCTGAGAAGAAAAAGGTTGTTCTCGGTCAGCCTGCCGCAACAGAAGAAAGCGAAGCTACTCCTGCTGCGAATGTGAACACAGCCAACGCTGTAAAGGCTCCACTGCCTGGCGTCATCACTTCTATCGAGGTGGAAGTAGGTCAGGAAGTAAAGGCTGGCGACACCGTTGTTGTGCTCGAAGCCATGAAGATGGCTAATAATATCGAGGCAGAGAAAGACGGAAAGATTACTGCCATCTGTGTGAAAATTGGCGAGAACGTTCTTGAAGAAGCTCCGCTGGTAGTAATCGAATAACTTCCTCTCTTAAAGAAGAACACTTTAAAGACTATCACATAAAAAACGGACTTTAAAGACTATCACATAAAAACGGACGGAAATGAATTCCGCCCGTTTTTTATTCCCTATTTTCTCTCCTTTTCTCCTTACTTCTTCCCTCCTTACTCCTTCTCTTCTTTCTCAGAGCTTATTTCCTTCTTTCGGAAAGATGATAGAAGGTTCGAAAGTTTTTGCCTCCTCGAAATCCATCAAGGCATACGAGATAATGATGATGGTATCACCAGGTAACACCTTGCGTGCGGCAGCGCCATTGAGGCAGATGCAACCGCTACCACGCTCACCTTTTATTATATAGGTTTCGAAACGTTCACCATTGTTATTGTCCAAAACCTGCACTTTCTCGCCGGCAATCATATTGGCTGCATCCATCAAATCTTCGTCAATGGTAATACTACCTTTATAGTTGATGTTTGCATCTGTAACTGTAGCGCAATGAATCTTACTTTTCAGTCTTTGTATATACATAATGAATAATACGTGATGCGTAATTGTATTTACCCTTTGTATCTAATATGATCAATCAAACGAATGGGAGTTTTTCCACAATAGACAGTAATACAGCCAACAATATATGGTGATGCCTCCCAGGAATCAACCGTCTGAAGCGTGTTGCCATCAACGATTTCAAAATACTCAACATCCAATCCGTCAACGGCATTAATGTCATTTACCACCTTATCGTGGGTTTCCTCAACCGAATGTTTCTTTGCATATGTCACACTAGCCTTCAACGCCTTATAGATGGATGGAGCTATCGCACGCTCATCGGCTGTCAGTAAGGTGTTACGCGAACTCTTGGCAAGACCGTCCTTATCTCTGACAATCGGACATTCCACAATCTGTACGGGGGAAGCGATGAATTTCACAAGCTGCTTAATGACAGCTATCTGTTGCCAGTCTTTCTCACCAAAATAAGCACGTGTGGGACGGACGATATAGAACAGGCGACTGACAACTTGGCATACTCCGTTGAAGTGTCCTGGTCGTTTGGCACCTTCCATCACCGTTGAAACAGGCGGAAACTCAAACTGACGCGTATCAGGTGTTGGATAAATTTCCTCTACAGTTGGTGCATAGACAATGTCGGCACCTACCTTTTCCAATAAAGCACAGTCAGCATCGAGTGTTCTCGGATAACGCTCCAAATCACCCTTGTCATTGAACTGCGTAGGATTCAAGAAAACGCTGACGACCGTCACATCGTTTTCCTTCACACTCCGTTCTACCAACGAGGCGTGACCTTCATGCAAGGCACCCATCGTGGGAACGAAACCTATCGATTTGCCTTCCTTTCTCAACAGGAAAAGCTCGTTTTGAATATCAACTGTTTTACTGAATACTTTCATGATACATCATGATTTCGCGGTGCAAAGTTAGTGCAAACCGAAGACAAAACAAAGAAAATGCATTATTTTTTTGTTGAGGTGAAGCCTAACTTGATGATTTTTATATCAGAAAAGTGGGTGATTTTTACTAAAAAGACAAGAAATATCTTAAAAATATGCCAAAAGATAACACCTTTTTATATGAAAAAAGAAAAAAAATGCCTGTTTATTGAGTTTTTTGTGTACCTTTGCATACAATTAATTAAAGCAGAATGAAGAAAGTACTATTCATCAATCAGGAAATCACTCCGTACGTACCAGATACGGAATTGTCACTCATGGGCAATTTGATGCCACAGAAAATGCAGGAAGCAGGATATGAGATTCGCACTTTCATGCCCAAATGGGGTACCATCAATGAACGCAGAGGTCAGCTTCATGAGGTCATCCGACTGTCAGGAATGAATCTGATTATCGACGATATGGACCACCCGCTGATTATCAAGGTGGCTACAATACCACAAACCCGCATACAGGTTTACTTCATCGACAATGAAGACTATTTCCAAAAGCGCAAGATGACAGCCGATGAGTTCGGCAATGACTATGCCGACAACGGTGAGCGCGCCATCTTCTTTGCTCGCGGTGTGTTGGAAACCGTCAAGAAACTACGTTGGGTGCCCGATATCATTCATTGTCAAGGTTGGATGAGTACCGTCATTCCGTTCTACGTAAAGACAGCCTATCACGAGGAGCCATCCTTTGCCAACACAAAGGTTATCACCTCGTTGTTTGACAGTCAGCCGAACATTGCATTTGAACAAAAGTTCAAGCAGAGCATTGTCTTTCGAGAGGCCACTTCGGATTTGATGGAAAAATATGGAGAGAACTTCGACTATATGGAATTGGGCAAACTGGCTATCGACTATAGCGACGCCATCGTCAAGACTAGCGATCGTGTCAGTAAGGAGTTGATAAACTATGCCATCCAACAGAAGAAGTTGATTCTCAACCATCCTGCGGAAGACAAGATTTCAGAGGAATATAACAACTTCTACGAACAATTATTAGGATAACTTTTAGACTGATTAAAACATGAAAACGAAGTTGATTGCTTTGTTGTCATTTGTTTCTATGCTTGTGTTTACAGCATGCGAAGAAACAACCGACATGATTGGTAGTTCGCTGACCACAGCAGCAGACAGATTGGATGTGAGGACTGACACGTTCAACGTGTATTCACGTACGCTGATGGTTGACTCCGTACTATCCAGAAATTATCACGGATATCTGGGACAGGTAAAAGACCCTGAAACGGGATCATATATCTCCAGTCATTTTATGGCACAATTACACGTATTGGGAACTTTCGCTTTTGTCGGAATAGACAGTATCGCTTCCAAGCAAGACGGAAAAGTATTTGCTGACTCCTGCGATATTCGTCTGTACAGAAGTTCATATTATGGCGATACGCTGACACAGATGAAACTCACCATGTATGAAATGGATCACCCGCTGGAGGAAGGAAGCCTTTACTATTCCAACTACGATCCAGAAAAGAAGGGGTACATACGCACCAACGGATTGAAACAAAGCCGTACCTATACACAGTCTGACCTGACAACAAGTTCGACATCGACCAACCCATATATCCGCATCAAGTTGAACGATCCCTATACCGATAAGGACGGGAAAGTTTATAAAAACTATGGTACGTATATCATGCAGAAGTATTTTGAGAATCCGAAGAATTTCTCAACACAATACCTGTTCTCACACAACATCTGTCCAGGCTTCTATTTCAAATCGACCAGCGGCTTGGGCTCTATGTCGGAGATTTCTCACGTACAGTTGGGCATTCACTATCGGATGACATTCGACGGTGGCGACTCCATATTCACGGCTTCCACCATTTTAACCAGTACGGAAGAGGTATTGCAGACAACAACAGTAGAGAACGACAAACAAACGTTGGGCAAACTGGCGGCAGACAATACCTGCACCTATTTGAAAACCCCATCCGGATTGTTTACGGAAGTGACATTGCCTGTTGACGAAATTATGGACGGTCACCTCAACGACTCGGTAAATACTGCTAAACTCATCCTAACACGTATCAACAGCAATGTGAATAGCGACTATAATTTCGACTCGCCCACAGACCTGCTGCTGGTACAGAAAGACAGTTTGATATCGTTCTTCGAACAAAGCAGACTCGCCAACAACAAGAACACATATCTTGCTACCTATAACAGCGTCTTGAACAACTACGAATTCTCCAATATCTCAGGACTCGTCAAGATTATGTATAATCTCAAGAAGAACGGATTGGCTACTAAGGATTGGAACAAAGCTGTCATTGTGCCTGTCACACTGACAGAAGTAACTCAATCCAGCGGAACATCAACAGTGACAAGAATCGTACACAATATGGAGCTGACGAGTACCAAACTCATTGGAGGAAGTGAGAATCCGAACGATCCTATCAAGATATCCGTTATCTACGGAAAATTTGATTAACGAACTCTGCTCTTACAATTTATGGCCGACAACTATTTAGAACGCCATCGGGAAGAATATGAGGCACGCAAGGAAGCGTGGCTCCGCAAAAAGAAACATCTCCCCAAAATCCAAAAACGCAACGTTGTCCGACCTGAAGATGAGTCATTGTAAATGTCAGTACTGACAATATTGCATAATCAACGGACTTTGGCACATCTTTTGTTGGATGATGGATGAACTAGAAAAGAAAGGTATCAGGAATGGCGAATCAATTTTCACCCAAAGTATCACAAATATTATCCTTTAGCAAGGAGGAAGCAGAGCGTTTAGCCAGTACCCAAGTTGGACCGGAGCATCTGCTATTAGGGCTTCTGAGAGACAAATCGGAAACCCTTCAGGCATTATTTAACTACCAAGGTGCCAACGTTGACACCATCAAACACGAATTGGAAAGAAAAGTGCGTCAGGAACATACTGCCCAGACAACTGTTCCAACAGATCTGCTGATGAACGAACAGGCAAACAACATTCTTCGTCTGGCAGTTCTCGAAGCACGTATTCAACATACCAAGATCGTTGATATCACGCATCTGCTGCTGGCGATTCTACATGATAACACCAACAATGGTGTACGTGAGATACTGGAAGAAAACAATATCTCCTACCAGGAGGCAACATCGTTCTTCCATAAACAAACTAATCAGGTACATAACGGCATCGGATTTCCAGAAGAGGATGAAGAAGAGAATATCGACAACGGTGCTACTTCTTCCAAAGATACACAGACGGGCACAAAGAGTCAGAAACATACAAAGAATCAGAGTAAGACTCCCGTACTCGACAACTTCAGTACCGACCTGACAAAGGCTGCTGCTGAAGGGAAGCTCGATATGGTGGTGGGGCGCGAAAAAGAAATCATGCGCGTCAGCGAAATCCTGGGACGCCGCAAGAAAAACAATCCTATATTAATAGGTGAACCTGGTGTGGGCAAGAGTGCCATCGTAGAAGGATTGGCACAACTCATCGTGAAGCACCACACATCACCCGTATTGTTCGGAAAACGTGTCGTCAACCTCGATATGACGGGCATAGTGGCAGGAACAAAGTATCGTGGACAGTTTGAGGAGCGTATCAAAGCACTCATCAAGGAACTGGAGCAAAATCCAGATATTATCGTATTCATCGATGAGATTCATACTATTATCGGAGCTGGTTCAACGCCAGGCTCTATGGATGCTGCCAACATCCTAAAACCAGCGCTGGCAAGAGGAACTATTCAGTGCATTGGTGCTACCACATTGGATGAATACCGCAACTCCATTGAGAAAGACGGTGCATTGGAAAGACGATTCCAAAAGGTATTGGTGGAACCAACTACCGTCGAAGAGACATTGCAGATTCTTGAAAACATCAAGGACCGCTACGAGGAACATCACCACGTGAGATATACAGAGGAAGCGTTAGCTACTTGTGTCAAACTGACCGATCGTTACGTCACAGACCGTTTCTTCCCCGATAAGGCGATTGATGCGATGGACGAGGCCGGTGCAAAAGTACATCTTCAAAATGCTGTTGTGCCACCTGAGATTCTGGAACTGGAGAAAACGGTGAATGAACTCAAGGAAAAGAAACACACAGCTGTACAAAATCAGAACTTCGAGCAGGCTGCCAGTTACCGAGACCAGCAAGTACGTTTGGAAAAAGAACTGGAGAAACTCAACGCAGAATGGATAAACAATGCAGACAATGACCGTTCGGAAATAACCGAAAAGGAAATTGCTGAAGTGGTATCGCTCATGACTGGTGTACCTGTGCAGCGAATGGCTGAGGCTGAAGGTATTCGCCTAAAAGGTATGGCCGACGAGCTGAAAAATCAAGTAATAGCTCAGGATCCTGCTATTGAAAAGATGGTGAAAGCCATCCTTCGTAACCGTGTAGGACTGAAAGAGCCTAATCATCCTATTGGAGCCTTTATGTTCTTAGGACCGACAGGTGTGGGCAAAACTTATCTTGCAAAAAAACTGGCCGAGTTTATGTTCGGCAGCGCGGAAGCTTTGATACGAGTCGATATGAGTGAATATACTGAAAGTTTCAACACCTCACGACTGATTGGTGCACCTCCAGGATATGTAGGATATGAAGAGGGCGGACAACTTACTGAGCGCGTACGCCGTCACCCCTACTCTATCGTTCTACTGGACGAAATAGAGAAAGCTCACGCCAACGTCTTCAACCTGTTGTTGCAAGTGCTTGACGAAGGACGACTCACGGATGGCAACGGACGACTAGTTGATTTCCGCAATACCGTTATTATCATGACATCGAATGCGGGTACCAGACAACTGAAGGAATTCGGACGAGGCGTTGGATTCACAGCTGGAACTTTCGACGGGTTGAGCCACGATGAGAAAGATAAAGAATATGCTCGTTCTATTATTCAGAAAAGTCTTTCCAAGCAGTTCTCACCTGAGTTCCTCAACCGATTGGATGAGATTATCACTTTCGACCAGCTTGACTTAGATGCCATCAAGAAGATTATTGATATTGAATTAAAGGGACTCTTCAAGCGTGTGGAAACATTGGGATATCATCTGGATATCACCGATAAAGCCAAAGAGTTTGTCGCATCGAAAGGTTACGACGTACAGTATGGTGCTCGTCCTTTGAAACGAGCGATCCAAACATACATTGAAGACGGCTTATCTGAACGTATCCTGAGTGGAGACCTGAATGCAGGAGATACGATTCGTATCGACAAAGAGGACGACAAAGAAGAACTTACGTTCCAATCATAAAGGTACGTCTGACGTTTCATAAAGAAACGACAACTTAACCCAGATTTAATTTGATCCATTACAAATAGGCTCCCGATTCGCATCGGGAGCCTAAACAACACAAACACAAAATATAGTCGTTAAAAAAACGAACTATAATATTTTATATCTATCTTACATCACGCCATCTTCACGTAACTTCTTCTGCCATTTCCATGCAGAAGCGAGCACATCTTCAAGAGGAGTGTCTGCTTTCCAGCCCAATACTTTGTTGGCTTTATCAACATTACCCCATACCTTCTCGATGTCACCCTCACGACGCGGCGCATACGTCCAATTGACTTTGACACCAGTAGCCTTTTCAAAGCCTTCAACAACTTCCAATGTACTGACACCTTTGCCTGTTCCGATATTAAAATATTCAATCGGCTCAGTATCTTGGTCAAGCACACGTGCCATTGCTGCAACATGGGCCTTCGCCAAATCAACCACATAGATATAGTCACGAATACAGGTTCCGTCTGGAGTATTGTAGTCGTTGCCGAAAATCTTCAGTTGCTGACGTACACCGATAGCCGTTTGGGTAACAAACGGAATCAGGTTCATCGGAACACCATTCGGTAGCTCACCTATCAATGCAGAAGGATGGGCGCCAATCGGATTGAAATAACGAAGAACGATGCTTTTTACTGGTGCACCGCTATGGATGTAGTCATAGATAATTTCCTCGTTGATTTGCTTGGTGTTACCATAAGGTGATAACGCTTTTTGGATAGGGGCCTCCTCCGTCACAGGAAGGTTCTCTGCTGAAGGTTGACCATATACGGTACAACTACTGGAGAAGATTATACCTTTGACATCGTACTTGGGCATCAGCTCAAGCAGATTGATTAGCGAAACAATGTTGTTGCGATAGTACAGCAACGGTTTCTCTACACTCTCACCTACAGCCTTAGAAGCTGCAAAATGAATAATCCCTGCTATATCGGGATACTTCTTGAAAACAGTTTCTGTTGCATCAAAATCGCGCAAGTCAACTTGTTCAAAAGCAGGACGGATGCCTGTAATCTTCTCAATGCCGTCAAGAACATCAACTTTTGAATTAGAAAGATTATCAACGATTACAACGTTATAACCTGCCTGTTGAAGTTCAACGGTGGTATGGGATCCGATGAATCCCGTACCGCCTGTTACTAATATCGTTTGTTTCATATCAAAAAGAATTATAACTCTATGGACAATTATTATAGTTAATTGTCAATGATTAAAGTCCGAAGAGTTTACTCAGACCACCTTCCAAACCACTGAATCCCATAAATGCCAAAGCCAACAGACCTGCTGTCACCAACACGATGCTGGTACCTTGCATACCTTTCGGAACCTTAACCAATGCCAACTGTTCACGAAGTCCTGCAAAGAGAGCCATAGCCAAAGCAAAACCAATAGCGGTAGAGATAGCATAGACAACTCCTTGAAGGAGGTTATAATCTTTCTGGATAACAAGAATGGCAACACCAAGTACAGCACAGTTTGTCGTAATCAGCGGCAAGAAGATGCCTAATGCCTGGTAGAGTGCTGGAGAGACTTTCTTCAAGATAATCTCAACCATCTGCACCAAAGCAGCGATAACCAGAATGAATGTCAATGTCTGCAGATACTGCAAGCCAAACTGATTCAGCACAAGCTGTATGAGCCATGTAACAATAGTCGCCAAAGTCATGACAAATGCTACGGCAGCTCCCATTCCTAATGATGTATCGAGTTTCTTGGAAACACCAAGAAACGGACAGATACCCAAGAACTGGGAGAAAATGATATTATTTACAAATATCGCTGAAATAAATATCAATATATATTCCATAATCTCATTTACGATTTACTTGTTTATAAATGACCGCGTGTTAACCTTTTATCTTGTTGATAATGGCACTGAGGAAACCCAATGTGATGAACGCGCCTGGAGGCAATACGAACAAAAGGATATTGGTAGTTTCCGGCAAGAGTACAAACCCAAAGACCGAGCCTGAGCCGAGAATCTCACGAACGATTCCCAACAGGGTCAGCGAGCAGGTAAAACCCAAACCAATGCCAATACCGTCGAAGATACTTGCAAGGGGTGAGTTCTTTGCAGCAAAAGACTCAGCACGACCAAGGATAATACAGTTTACCACAATCAGCGGGATGAAGATACCCAATGCCTGATTGATACTATCAGGGGCGAAAGCTTCCATCAGCATCTGCAGAATCGTTACGAAAGTAGCGATTACTACGATAAATACAGGAATACGCACCATATCAGGAGTCACTTTCTTAATACAAGAGATCACAAAGTTTGTACATATCAGCACAGCCATCGTTGCCAATCCCATAGACATACCGTTGATAGCACTCGTTGTTGTTGCCAACGTTGGACACATACCAAGAAGAAGCGCAAATGTAGGATTCTCCTTGACGATGCCGTTCAATAATATTTTCATGTTACTCATAGCTTATTTCCCTCCTTTTTTATAAATGTCATAAGCATTGTTGATTGCTTTCAAGAAAGCACGAGAAGTAATGGTGGATGCGGTAATGGCATCAATCTCACCTCCGTCCTTTGAAACGGTCAGTGGTTTGTCCTTTGGACTCTTACCAATCACGTCACCCTTCTGTCCTTTCTGGAACCAGGTGTCAGCTTTTGCACCCAAACCTGGGGTCTCAGCATGTTTCAGAATCGTATAACCGAGTATCGTTCCTTCTGGATCGAATCCTACGAGCACCTCTAAGTCTCCTCCGAAACCTAATGTTGTAGATTTAACAGCAGCGCCAAGTTCCTTGCCTGCTTTGTCTGATACCTTATAGACAATATATTTTACATCTTTACCTTTCTCATCTTGAGTGGTAATGGTATCGTTAGCAGTAACGGTGAGGTCTTGTGTACACATAACCTTCTTGATACCATCGGCCAAAGACTTTTCAGCCTTTACAGCCTTCGGTCCTTCTGTCACATGATTGACAACTGCCAGCAGTCCACTTGTAACGACAGCGACAACCACAAGCACAACGACCATATTCGTAAGTGATGATTTCAATTTTTCCATTGTCTGTCCTCCTTTACTTTTTAGCCGGTACTTCACCGAAGCGCTTAGGTTTAACATAAGTGTTGATCAACGGCGTGAATGCATTCATAATCAGAATGGCAAACGACATTCCTTCTGGATAGCTACCCCAATTACGGATTACCAATGTGAGGAAACCGATAGAAACACCATAAATCAACTGACCTTTGTGAGTCATCGGAGAGGTGACATAGTCAGTAGCCATAAAGATAGCACCCAACATCAGGCCACCTGTGAAAATTTCCTGGAATGGATCAGCATACACAGGGTTTGCAAAATGCAGCAATGCACTCAGGATAAAGACTGTACAGATGATGGATACTGGAATATGCCAGGTGATAATCTTCTTCCAAAGCATATAGACTAATCCGAGGAGCAAAGCCAAAGCACAGATTTCTCCTACTGTACCAGCTCCTGCGTTTGCATTTCCCAATAACAAATCCAAAGAACTCGGCAGTTTGTTCAGATAGCTGATATCACCTGTCTTGATAGCCTCCTTCATATAATATAAAGGTGTAGCCCCAGTATCTGCATCGAGGTATTTGCTCCACTGGTGAATAGTGGGCCATGAGGTCATCTGCGCAGGGAAGCTTACCAAAAGGAAACAACGTCCGACCAATGCAGGATTGAACGGGTTGTTACCCAAACCTCCGAAACTCATTTTTCCGATACCGATAGCAACAAGTGCACCAATGATGATAATCCAAAGTGGAAGATTTGACGGCAGGTTCATGCCCAGCAGCAAACCTGTCAGCATAGCGGAACCATCTAAGATAGAAGACTCTCGCTTCAACATGTATTTGGTTATTGCCCACTCAAAGAAGACGCAGGCAGCCACACTGGTCAGACAGACCACAACAGAACCCAATCCGAAGAAATAGAATGATGCGAGTAGAGCCGGTAATAAGGCAATCATCACACCGTACATATTTTTCTCAACGGTATCTGTTCCGTGTGCGTGTGGTGAAAGTGATACGATTAACTTTCCCATAGTTTTATTTGACAATTTGAGAATTTTACTAAATTACTTATAATACTCCCCTATCCTTTTCTATATCGTATTGGGTGGGGTTACTTTTTCGCATTTCTTGCTCGGATGATACCCATCACAGCACCCTTACCTTGCAGAATATTATCGAGCAACGGACGGTGAGCCGGACATGTGAACTGGCAAGAGCCACAAGAGATACAAGAAACAATTTCTTCTTTCTCACAACGTTCCCACTCTTGTGCTACAGAAAGAGTTGACAAGAGATAAGGTTCCAAGCCCATCGGACAAGCGCTCACACATTTGGCACAACGGATACAAGGTTGCGGTTCCTTGCGACGTGCATCGTCTTCTGTCAATACCGTAATCGAGTTGGTACCTTTACAAACGGGTGTATCAAGAGATGATACTGCCTTACCCATCATCGGACCACCGGCCAGTACTTTGTTATCGCCTTCAGGCAATCCGCCACAGGTTTCAATCATCTGACTAAACGGTGTCCCCATACGAACCAGGAAGTTGCCAGGATTCTTAATCTGCTTACCCGTAACCGTAGTATAACGCTCAAAGAGCGGCTTACGCTTCATCACAGCCTGATATACAGCAAATGCCGTACCTACATTCTGCACGATAGCACCTACGTTTACCGGAATGGCTGGTGGAGCGGGCACCTGTCTGCGGATAACAGCATCAACCAGTTGCTTCTCACCACCTTGCGGATATTTCTTTTCCAATGCTACTATTTCAACACGAGCATCATTAGCAGTTAGTTTCTCAAAAAGTTCAATCGCAGCAGGCTTGTTGTCTTCAATACCGATATAGCCTTTCTCAACTTTCGCTGCTTTCATCAACAGGTCGAGGCCAACCAATATTTCCTCTGCATGTTCCATCATCAAGCGATAGTCAGCTGTGATATACGGCTCACATTCTACACCATTGAGAATGACACATTCTGCTGTTGCTGTAGGAGGAGGACATAGTTTGATGAAGGTTGGGAAACCTGCACCACCCATACCTGTTACACCAGCAACCTTGATACGTTCTACGATTTCCTCCGGAGTTAGTTCTGGATGATCTGCTAACTTCTCCAGCTTGTCTGAGCGGTCGATGCTCTCTTCCCATTCGTCGCCTTCAACATTGATGATGATGACAGGTTTGCGGTAACCTGTAGCATCCATCGATTCGTCAATCTTAAATACAGTACCAGAAACAGATGAATAAATCGGAGCACTGACGAAACCACCAGCTTCCGCTATCATCGTTCCCACTTTCACCTTATCTCCTTTGGCAACAACAGGTTTTGCAGGAGCACCAATATGTTGTGAAAGAGGAAAGATTGCCTGCTTAGGCAATTCAGCCACACGTGTTTCTACCTCGTGGGTCAACTTGTTTTCCTCAGGGTGTACACCACCTATTCTAAAAGTTCTTACATTCATGCTTTAGCCTCCTCTTCTGTGGTTTTTGGGGTTACTGGTTCTGCCTTCTGAGCCTCAACCTTCACCGTTTCCTCATTCTTTAGAGCTTTTACCTTTGCAGTAGCCTCTGTTGAAGCGGATGTGTTTTCTGCAGATTTTGGTTTACGTGCAGGGAAGTTAATTGCCAAAATAGCACCGGTCGGGCATGCTGCCTCACACTTACGACAGAGACGACATTTCTCAGGATCGATGTAGCTGAGATTGTTCTCAATGGTGATGGCCTCAAACTTACATTCTTTCTGGCACTTTCCGCAACCGATACATGCGGCAGAACAATTCTTCTTGGCAACAGCGCCCTTGTCCTTGTTCATACAACTGACAACCATCCGACGTCCCTTCGGGCCTTTCTTACGAAGTTCGATGATATGACGCGGACATGCTTTGACGCAAGCACCACAAGCCACACACTTCTCTTCATCTACTTCGGGCAGACCTGTTTCCTCATTCATGTGGATGGCATCAAACGTACAAGCTCGTGTGCAATCGCCACAACCTAGACAGCCAAAACCGCAAAGTGTTTCACCCGTACCTGTTGCATTCATCGCTGCACAAGTACGCAAACCGCTGTACTCAATCACACGCGGACGATGCTCACAAGTTCCATTACAACGCACGACAGCAATCTTCGGGTCGGTGTTGGCAACAGCCATACCCAGCAGATCAGCCACCTGCGACATAGTCTCCTGTCCGCCTACCGGACAAAGCAATCCTTCGAGAGAGCCTGCATCGCAAGCTTTAACCAATGCGTCAGCCATTCCTGAGCAACCAGGAAATCCGCATCCGCCGCAATTGGCACCGGGAAGTGCTTCAAGCACTTGTCCGATTCGAGGATCCTCGTAAACAGCAAACTTCTTGGAAGCCGCATAAAGGACAACCGCCGCAATCAATGCGATAGCTCCAAGTACGATTACTGCATAAAGAATAAATTCCATAATGTTTTGTATTTGATTTGTTTGTATTAAGTATTCATCAGTCTGAACTGTTGATTATTCTAAAGTAAATGTAAATTTCTGCCGCAATTTCTCTCTCATCAAGAAAACAATGAAATAGTATGGTATCAGAATTCCGAGACTTGATAAAGCTGCAAGCACTTCATCTCCGCTAACTTGCAAAATGACAACGAGCGTTGTCACCAAAACAATAAATGGATATACGAAACCTACCAGCACAGCTTGTAATGCTGTTTGATAGGATGCAACAACAACAACTGAGTCGCCTGCCACATGTTGCGCTATGGAAACTTTATCGTAAATTTCCACCAGTTTTTCTTTACTATCAGAAGCACTACAATGGGCAGAAATCTTACAACCAGAACACGCAGATGTCTGCATGATTCTTACCTTCATGCATCCATTTTTAACAGATTCCACAATGCCTGCGTGCTTTATTTTATTGCTCATGTCGTTTTCGTAGTCTGTATGCAATATTATTTGCATTGCTGCAAAGGTACTCTTTTTTTCTTTTTTGAGCAAATAAAAGACGGAAAAATATGTGCAAAGTATTTTATTACAACATTTTTCTTGAATTATGCTTTGTATTTATTCAAAAAACATTATCTTTGCAAAAAATACGAATGATGAAGACCACAGAACTTACCTCACAACAGATTGAGCGCTTCATTAAGAAGATTACTCATAAGTTCCCATCAACAGATGAAGCATCGGTGATGACCGACATTCACCTCCGTGTTACACAAGACAGCGGTGAGATGATGGCTTTCGACGATGATGACCAGGAAATCACCCGTTGTGTGATTGAAGAGTGGATTGAAAATAAAGACGAGCAGTTCTACCAGACTGTGACAACCATTCTGCGCAAGGAACTGACCACTCATCAGGCAGATGTGGAAAGCATGAGCATTCTGAAACCATACAGTTTTGTTTTGGAAAATGATGAAAAAGAAAGCGTCGCCGAACTATATGTAGTCGACGACGAAACGGTTATTATCGGGGGAGATTTGATGGAGGGTCTTGACGAAGACTTGGATAAGTTCCTCGATGATTTACTGAACTAGTCGTTTGGGAACATCGCCCATCACCCTTTCAAAGTTTCACTTTCTTTTTTACACCAGCGCTCTCGTTGCTCATACGGTCGAGCGTTGTTACTACGTAGGTATATTTCTGCGTACCGTCTTCGTATGGCATCACCAATGAGGTTCTGCCTGTTATCATCACGATTTTAGATGCATCGTCCGTATTGACTGATTCGCCTGGAGCGAACTTATACACGACGTATTTCGTCACTTCATCCTTCCAGCTCTTAGCCTTTGGAGGTTGCCATGAAAGCACATAACCATACTCTGTCCACGCGGCCTTCACTTTCTTGGGTTTCTTCGGAGCCTTATCATCAATAAAGGGCATCCGCGGTTGAAGGGCAGGATAACGCCAGTAGTATTTTCTCAAAATGGTTCCGTATTTACCAATATCATCGACTGCAGCTTTTGCGTACCACAAAACAGTTCCATCAACGTTCAACAGTTTGTCGTGCAAGGCATACTTGGCTGCCATCTGATGATTGTTCGGATTATCCGGATCGGCATGCTTTACAGTTCTTTCAATATCCTCACCTATAAAGAGCGGACGATTACCCGCATGTTTGTTCCACCACTCTATCAACGTTTTATAATCCGCCGACTTATGTCCTATTTCCCAGTATATTTGAGGAACACAATAATCAATCCATCCATTGTTCACCCATTTCAACACATCAGCATATAAGTCGTCATAGTTCTGCAAACCACTCGTTTGACTACCGACACCTGGCGCATTTTTCTGGTTTCTGTAGATACCGAAAGGCGAAACACCAAACTTCACCCAAGGTTTAACGCTGTGAATAGAATCAGAAAGCTGTTTGATAAACAAATCAACATTATCACGTCGCCAATCTCCTCGGTCTCTGATACCATTGTTATACTGATTATACTGTCGGTCATCAGGTATCTTCTGACCAGCAACAGGATAAGGATAGAAATAGTCATCAATATGTAAACCGTCAATATCATAACGGCGCACAATATCATTTACGATCATACAGATATAAGCTCTGTTCTCTGGCATACCTGGATTCAGAATAAACTGTCCGTCGTAAGCGAAGACGCATTCCGGATGGCGGATAGCAATATGATTAGAAGCCAAATCATGGGTATTCTTCGTTTTTGCACGATAAGGGTTTATCCACGCATGAATCTCCATTCCGCGCTGATGACATTGTTCTACCATCCACTGCAAAGGGTCCCAATAAGGATTAGGAGCCTTACCTTGTTTTCCTGTCAGGAATCGGCTCCAAGGCTCATAACTGCTTTGATAAAGTGCATCACACTCTGGGCGTACCTGAAAAATAATAGCGTTGACACCATCTTTTTGCAATTCATCCAATTGATAGGTCAAGGTTTTCTGCATCCGCTCGGTTGACAAACCTTGAAATTGTCCGTTTACACATTGAATCCATGCACCTCTGAACTCTCTTTTTGGACGAGGATTAGCTGCAGAAAGACTCTCTGGAAGTATATACAAAAAGAAAAAGGCGAGCATAAACGTCGCCATACGGAGTGTTTTTATATTCATTTCTTTGCTGTTTTTTTAAATGCGTTCTTATAGAATCGTGTCTCAGCATTCAACACATCATATAATTTTTTAGCCGAAAGGACATTCAGGAACTTAACATGATAGGTGCGTTCTATCTCTTTCATTCTCACCTCAAAAGCATCACGCTGCTCAATAACTTTCCGATAGGCTGCTTCCGTAGTGGGTTTTGATTTCCTCAATGCCTTTTTCTGCTGATGGATTGCTCGCAACTTGTCAGACATCTCGTCGTACAAGGGAAAGAATTTTGCTGCTTCCTGTTGTGTCAGCCCTGCTTCTTCAGTAATATACTTCTGTCTGTCAGCTTTGAATTTTGCGGGGTCAAACTTCCCTTGCGCCTGTATGCCTAAGCAACTGGTCAGCAAAGCTATTACAAGAAAAAAATGTTTTAACGTCATTGTCATCATGAGGATATTCGATTTTGATTATTATCTGGCATGTGAAACTCACTCTCCAGATATATATGCATACATATCTTCTTTGTCAACCATCACATAGTCGGCCATTTCGTCAAAAGCATCTTCTGTTTCGATAGTGGTCTCTGCCATTTCTACGCTCGTCTTGTCAAACACTTGTGCATCTTTCGTGTTCTCCTTGATGGAGATATAAATCCCGGCAGAAAACAGTACGGACAGGACACATGCCGCAGCAAGAAAATGTACACGATACTTTTTCCAAACGCTCATCTTCACAACCTGTGCAGATGATTCTTCCGGCAGTTGGCTGATGATATTTTCGGCAAGCGTTTCAAAGTAGTTTTCGGGTACTTTGAAGGGGTTCTTGCGTCCGAACATTTCTTTCAAATTCTCTTCTGTTTTCATCGATTTATCTCTCTTTTACTTTTATGGACGTACAACTGCTAAAAAGGTTTAATGGAAATAGGAACGATTTCTTAATTCTTCCGTTTCACATACTCCGATATTTTCTGAACGGCAATATGGTAGGAGGCCTTCAAAGCGCCTTCCGAAGTTTCTAAGATTTTGCTGATTTCGCTGTATTTCATCTCGTCAAAGTAGCGCATATTGAAGACCGTGCGTTGCACGCCCGGCAAGGTTGCGATTGCCTCATACAACAAAGCCTGTCCGCGGTCGCCATCAAAATACTCGTCTGCCATCAAGCGATTAGCAACACTCAACTCTGCATCCGAACTAACAGCGTTCGCTACTTTCTTTTTGCGCAAGAAATCTAATGATTCATTTACCGCGATACGATAGAGCCACGTTGACATTTTGGAATCACCTTTGAATTCTGGAAGTTTCTTCCAAGCTTTCAGAAAAGTGTTTTGTAAAACATCATTGGCATCCTCATGATCCAATACAATACGACGAATTTTCCAATACAACTGTTCGTTATACTGGCGCACAATATTCTCAAAAGCTTTGCGTTGCGATTCTGGCTTGCCTTGAGGTTCCAATGTTGTTACTTAATAGAGATTTTACGAGCTAATTTTCCTATTTTAACTATATAACAGCCTTTAGGAAGGTTCAACTCATACTTCTTGTCGTTTCCTTCAATCTTGATATTCATCACCTTCACCCCTGCAACATTGTATATTTCAAGGGTTTGTCCGTTTGCATTAACAACATGAAGGGTTGACTGATTAACGGATATAGAGACATTCTGGAAGTCGTTTTCCATTATCTCTATAGCGCTATTGGCAATGCTCTGCATCGGGATACCCAGCATAAACATGCCACATAATAGAATGGAAAGTATCTTATTTCTCATACGCGTATCAGTTTTATCCTTGTTGCAAAGTTAGCTATTTCGAGCCAAAGTTGTACGTTTTATTGCTTTGAAATAGATTAAATTAGCATTATTTAACTATTTGGCGCGATTTTATCGTATGATTCCACCTCTATGCAGTCGCCTTCGTTGGTCAAAAACGAATTTGGAAAGACGGCTCTTGCTTCCTGTAGCAGAATATTTTCATCCTCATATCGGGCAGAATAATGTCCTAACAGCAATTTACCGGCATGGGCATCGCGAGCTACTTGGGCAGCATCCCTTGCTGTACTATGGTTATATTGTATGGCCCTGTCTTTCATATCCTCAGCATAGGTACTTTCATGATACAGCAAATTGACGTCTGAAAGCTGCTTATATAAATAAGGTATATAACGGGTATCGGAACAATAAGCATAGGAACGGGGCTTTTCTGCCGGTATTGTCAGCTCATGATTGGGAATCACCTTCCCCTCTTCCGTCACCCAGTCGGCCCCATTTTTGATATTGTCAATCTGACTAAGCGGAATCTGATAGAAGTCTATTTTTTCCCTGCGGATATGCGGAAGCGTCGGTTTCTCCTGAAAAAGAAAACCGCAACAAGGTATTCGATGCTTCAGTGGAATCGTTGTCACCGACACACTGCGGTCTTCATAGATAACGGCCTGCTGGGTGGTATCAATCGCGTGGAAGACAACCTCATAGGTTAAATGATACAGGAACATTTCCGATTGCAGATTCAACAGCTTTTCCATCTCTTCGGGTGCATAGATATGAAGGGGTGCTGTACGTCCCATGAGGCCGAAAGTGGAAATCATTCCTATCAAGCCGAAACAATGGTCACCATGAAGATGGGTGATGAAGACTGTTGAGATGCGACTGAAAGACTGATGAGATTTCCGCAACTGCACCTGCGTTCCCTCACCGCAATCTACCATAAACAGCTTGCCGCGCACCTCCACAATCTGTGAAGATGCGTTATGCTGTCTGGTCGGCAAGGCGCTTCCGCAGCCTAAGATATGGACTCTAAACGGCTCCAATTGAGAAGTTATTTCAGTCTTTGGAATGCGAAGATACCTTCTTTGTTCTCCAAGAACATCGAGTCGGCACGTAATTCGTTGATGGTAAACGTATCTGTATTCAGCACCAGCTTACCGTTGAAAATCTTCCATGTGGTCCACGGATTCGATTCGGCATCGGCATTCGACGTTACCTTACCGCCTTCTTCTATTTGGAAACTCTTGGCAAGGCTCGACCATTTTCCCTGCAATGTAGTCAGGTTGATAACGGTTGTGGCCATTGTGTCACCATAAACGATAGAACGGATGACAGCCATACGGTCACCAGTTAGCATACCGCCCTGAACTACCGACGAATCATCCATATTGATCATGAAATGATGCACTTTTCCTTCGTCGTCGATGAGTTCCAAGGTATGCATCATCGATCCTTCACCACATTTACCATAAATGGTACTGTCGCCTGCGTTGGCAGCAGCCAAAGAATCATTTCCACCAGTTTGCTGCGAAGAATTACCTTCCTTACAGCCCCAGATTACGAATGTTGCCATCATCAGGACAACGAATACTCTCAGATGTTTCATTTTATGTTTCCTCTGTTGTAATTAATTCTATTTATTTGTAAAATTTTGTTCTTGTTTCTTTGCTTCATCCCATAGTTTATCCATTTCTTCCAATGTCATTTCTGTCAATGGTTTACCTGTCTTAATAGACTGTTGTTCAACATATCCGAAACGACGGATAAATTTCTGGTTGGTCATCTCCAGCGCATTATCAGGATTCAGCTTATACAATCTGGCGGCATTGATCACAGAAAAGAGGAAGTCACCCAGTTCTTTCGTTGACGATTCCTTGTCTTCCTTGCGCAACTCTGCTTCCAGTTCGTCGAGTTCTTCGCGCACTTTTTTCCAGACATCTTCCTTCTCTTCCCAATCGAATCCCACATGACGGGCTTTATCTTGAATGCGATAAGCTTTGATGAGCGAAGGCAGGGAAGCGGGAACACCAGCCAGCACGGTTTTGTTGCCGTCTTTTTCCTTCTGCTTGATCTGCTCCCAGTTGTCGAGTACTTGCTCAACGCTTATTTTGGGCGCATTCCCAGTCGTTCCTGGCAATCCGGAAGTACCAGCATCCTCATGGCTTTCTTCTTCCGGCACAAACGGTAGCGGTTTGGGATGTTCTGCTCCCACCTGCGAGGGATGATAGACATGGGGATGACGGAAAATCAGTTTGTCAGCTGATTTATTGCATACATCGGCAATATCGAAATCTCCCTTTTCATCAGCAATCTTCGCATAGAAACAAATGTGCAACAACACATCGCCCAATTCTTTGCAGATTTCCGGCTGGTCGTTTCTCATCAGCGCATCACAGAGTTCGTAAGTCTCCTCAATGGTATTGGGTCGCAGACTTTCGTTCGTCTGTTTTCTGTCCCACGGACAATTCTCGCGCAGGGCATCCAGCACATCGAGATATCGCCCAAAAGCCTTCATCTGCTCCTCACGGGTATGTTTCTTTTTCGATTCCATGTTGCAAAAGTAAATAATAATTCCGAATGGGCAAAAGAAAAAGACAAAAAGTAATTAAGTTCGTTTTGGTCTTCTCGTTTTTTTGTTATACCTTTGCAGCGTTTTTCGCGCGAACATTATAAATAATACAAATAAAAAATGGAATTAGCAACCAAGTACGACCCCAAAGAGGTCGAAGCCAAATGGTACCAGTATTGGTTAGACAACAAACTGTTCAGTAGCAAACCCGATGGACGTGAACCATATACCGTGGTGATTCCACCGCCCAACGTGACGGGCGTGCTCCACATGGGACACATGCTGAACAATACAATTCAGGATATTCTGGTGCGCCGTGCCCGCATGGAAGGCAAAAATGCCTGCTGGGTTCCAGGCACCGACCACGCCTCTATTGCAACGGAAGCAAAGGTGGTGAAGAAACTGGCTGAGCAGGGCATCAAGAAAAGTGACCTTACTCGCGAGGAGTTCCTCAAACACGCTTGGGACTGGACCCACGAACATGGTGGCATCATCCTGAAACAGCTGCGCCGTCTGGGTGCAAGCTGTGATTGGGACCGTACTGCATTCACGATGGATGAAAAGCGCAGCCAGAGCGTCATCAAGGTATTCGTGGACTTATACAACAAAGGATTGATCTATCGTGGTCTTCGTATGGTCAACTGGGACCCGAAAGCCCAGACAGCCCTTTCCAACGAGGAGGTTATCTATAAGGAAGAGCAAAGCCATCTGTTCCATCTGAAATACTATGTGGATGGGCTTGAGAATCTAGAGAATCAAGAAAAGCTAGAGAAAGATGGCAACATCATCCACAAGGACGAAAAAGGCTACTATGCCGTTGTTGCCACCACACGTCCTGAAACCATTATGGGTGACACGGCGATGTGTATCAACCCGAAAGACCCGAAGAACCAATGGCTCAAGGGCCGCAAGGTGATTGTACCGCTGGTCAATCGTGTCATTCCCGTCATCGAAGACCGCTATGTAGATATCGAATTTGGTACGGGCTGTCTGAAGGTAACTCCTGCCCACGATACCAATGACTATATGTTGGGCAAGACCCACAATCTGGAAACCATCGACATCTTCAATGCCGACGGAACCATCAGCGAGCAGAGTCCACTCTATGTCGGTATGGACCGTATGGACTGCCGCAAGCAGATTGCCAAAGACCTACAGGAAGCAGGACTGATGGAGCGTATCGAAGACTATGTCAACAAAGTGGGTTATTCTGAGCGCAACAGCGATACTGCCGTTGAGCCGCGCCTCTGTCTGCAATGGTTCCTGAAGATGCAGCATTTTGCCGACATCGCCCTGCCGCCCGTCATGAACGACGAGTTGAAGTTCTATCCTGCGAAATACAAGACCACCTATAAGAACTGGTTAGAGAACATCCAGGACTGGTGTATCAGCCGTCAGTTGTGGTGGGGACACAGAATCCCTGTTTACTACATAGAAGCCCCCTCCGACCTCCCCCTGAAGGGGGAGCCTATTCCCGAAGATGCTTTTGTGGTAGCTGAAACCGAAGAAAAAGCCTATCAATTGGCAGTTGAAAAATATCCGCAACTTAAAAAACTCCCTTCCCTTGGGGAGGGGACGGGGGTAGGCTTTACCTTGCACCAAGACGAAGATGCACTCGACACTTGGTTCTCCAGTTGGCTGTGGCCTATCTCCCTGTTCGACGGCATCAACAACCCCGACAACGAGGAAATCAGCTACTACTACCCTACTGCCGACTTGGTAACAGGTCCCGACATCATCTTCTTCTGGGTAGCCCGAATGATTATGGCAGGCTATGAGTACCGCAAGGATATGCCGTTCAAGAATGTGTATTTCACAGGTATTGTTCGCGACAAACTCGGCCGCAAGATGTCGAAGTCGTTGGGCAACTCCCCCGACCCCATTGAACTGATCGAGAAATTCGGTGCCGATGGTGTACGCATGGGCATGATGCTCTCAGCACCTGCCGGCAACGACATACTCTTCGACGAGGCGTTGTGCGAACAGGGACGTAACTTCAACAACAAGATATGGAATGCATTCCGTCTGGTCAAAGGATGGGAGGTTGCAGAAATCGAACAGCCGGAAGCCAGCAAGATTGCCACCACTTGGTTTGAGGCAAAACTCAAGGCCACTAATGCCGAACTGAACGACCTGTTCGCTAAATACCGCTTGTCTGAAGCCCTGATGGAGGTATATAAACTCTTCTGGGACGAGTTCTCAAGCTGGTATCTGGAAATGATCAAGCCTGCCTATATCAACGGAAAGGCTCAGCCGATAGACAAACAGACCTATGAGACAACCCTACACTTCTTCGATGCGCTGCTGAAGATGCTCCATCCTTTCATGCCGTTCATCACAGAAGAGTTGTGGCAGGCCCTCACAGAGCGTCAGGCTGGCGACTCCATCATGCGCGAACAGCTCGTGCTCGGCGAATCATCCGCAGCAGACGGACAGCTGCTCAACGACTTCGAGCAAATCAAACAGATTGTCAGCGGCGTGCGTACCGTTCGCAACCAGAAGAACATCGCACCAAAGGAACAACTCGTTCTGAACGCTATCGGACAGCATGCCTTCGCACCATACGATGCCGTCATCTGCAAAATGGCTAATCTGAAAGCCATCGAGACGATTGCTGAGAAGACTGCCGATGCTTCTGCCTTCATGATTGGCACCTACGAGTTTGCCGTTCCCCTGGGCGATTTGATTGATGTGGCAGCTGAAATTGAAAAGGCCGAAACACAGCTGAAGCACTTGGAAGGCTTCCTGATGGGAGTTCGCAAGAAACTGTCCAACGAGCGCTTCGTCGCCAATGCACCTGAAGCCGTCGTTGCTTTGGAACGCAAGAAAGAAAGCGACTCTTTAGAGAAGATGGCAACCTTGCAGGAAACCATCGCCGAGCTGAAAAAGAAGCTCTAAGCCAAACGAAAGAAACCCTAAAACAAACAGCAGCTATGTCTTCGAGTGAAGCATAGCTGCTGTTGCTGTTTCAGAAAGAATTGTTCAATTATTTTCGTCACATGATCTAATTAATGTTGTATCCAAAAACAATTTTTGAAATAAGTGGAACCCTTCAACCGAAGCATTCCACGTATTATAATCACCATCTCCGACCCCGTGATCAATGACGTCCCATTGTTTTTTTTTTCAACCAAAAGACGAGGAGAATTCTTAACTTCCTGGTGTCACCCTTTCCGATTTACATCAGCTGAAATTGCAGCCCACGTTCCTGTTACTGTGACACATGCCTGTCCTAATATCACTTGCCGTATCTCCTTTCAAACACTTTCTCTAATGCCTTTGCCGATTTAGTAAAGCGTTTCCAAGTAGACTTTATCATATCAGGGGAATTCCAAACTGTCTCGAAGTGTTGTGTTGGATTCTTCATCATGTTCTCTCCCCATACAAGAAATCCAGCTTCGTGGTTTCTATTGCGCTTACCTATAGCGGCACTGGTTATATTGGCAGATCCAATGTATGCACAGTCATCATCAAAGATGAAAATCTTCATGTGGCTGTGCTTATGTTTTCGTAACTCAAAAAGAGGATTCTCCAGAAGCTGAGGGCAATGCTTCAATGTATAATTGTAGAACTTCTCAGGTTCCATACTTATAACCTGAACATGTACACCACGTTCAACAAGTGAGAAAAAGAAGTCGCATAAGCGGAGGGATTTAGATTCAATGGTAACATAGAAATTTTTGAGGTCTCCTGTAGCTATCTTCAAGCTGTGCTTCACCTCTGTCATCCGTTTGAACACCTCTGTGTAATGTTCTTCATCTGCCACATAAGAAATACTATCCTCCAATTGAGCTTCCTCAACTATAGAGTCTGACTCATGCTGAATCAGCCCCAACGCATCCAAGTCTTGTAGGGAAATACGCCAACCACTTTTAGGAGCTTTCCGAGCAGGAAGCCTGCCGCTGTGAATCAGGTCGTAAATCTCTTGTGTCGAAAGTCCTGTCAGACGGACAGCGTCTTTGGTGCCTATGTATTTCTTGATTGCCATAGATTCTTATAAGCCATCCTTTTATATCATACTATTTATCTCATTCAACATATTCTGATAATCCGTCACCTCATGGTATCGTACCTTGCTTGTTGACAGTTCGTTGAAGAGCTTCTTGGCACAAGCTATCTTGGCTTTCTCTGCACCCTTTAGGTCCATTGACAGCAAGCTACCTTTGGTCTCTGCTACAAAGAAGATGTGCTTCACGCCCATGTTATCATTAAAAGCGATTGCCCAGTCTGGTGCATAATGACCTACAGGTGTTGGAATCTTAAAAGTACGAGGCAAACGAGCATAGACGCACACTTCATTGGCATCGTCCAAGTCTTCTGCAAACTTTCTTTCTCCTTTGCTGTCTGTGAAGACATAGTCAAGAATATGCTTCTTGGCTTCGTATGCATGATCTACACTCTGTCGGCTTTTCTCGTTCGTAAAGATGCTGGTGTCATATTGTTGCTCTGTGCGGTTATATGATATATGCTCAACGATCATTGTAGCCTTCTCGTCTTTAATCAGTCGTATGACGTTACGGATAAACTCCTCTGGATTGTTCTTGAACAAATAAAGCTTTGCCTGATTGATACCCTTCAGAATACGAACCACTGTACGTCGAGTCAAAGTAGCGCCACGTGCGATATCCCCCACCAAGTCGTATGCCACATCGCTGGTTGATACTTCACGCAGTTCCTTTGTTCGTGTTTGCTGTTTACCAGTAAAGTCCACCTCATTCTCTCCTTGTTCACCTGTAGTAACGATATATTTCAATTTCGTTACTGTCAGATTCTTATCTATTGAGGCGATAGACTTCTTAATCAGTTCCTCGCTGTCATAGTGAACAGTATAAACGTAGCGATGATTTATTTGCTCCCAAAGTCGTTTAAACTCCTCCTTAGCTGCATTCTCGTTTAGATGGTCATTCACCACCTCTGCCTTCTTGTTGGCATCCTCAATCATACCAGCCAATGCTGATGGGTCGAAAATACTCTGCACGAGTTTATGAATCTGTTCACCCATCGGTTCCATTTTCCTACTCAGTGGTGCTAACGTGCCATTGCGCAAGTCCTCATGATATGACTGCTGGATATTACCCTTATCATCCACATAGTCATTCTCAAACAGATAATTGATGATTGCAGAAGCTTCCATCTGTGAAACGACATGTTCATCTTCGCCTACCTTGAATTTACGTCCCTCAAAGTATGCCACATTAGCCACAGACGGACGTTCACGCAAGGCATCACGAGTTTCTTTCTGCAAAGCATCTGCGAAGGTACTATAGCTTTCATTGGCAATCACCGTCAGACGATTGATGTCATGAACAGCATCACCCAAAAGTTCTTGATCCATTCTCACGCCCTGTTGGTCCACACAGATACGCAATCCTCGTCCCACCTCTTGTCGTTTGGCAGTATTGCTATTTGCATGACGAAGCGTACATATTTGGAAAACATTAGGATTATCCCAGCCTTCCCGCAATGCAGAGTGTGAGAAGATGAATCGTGTAGGTTCCTCAAAACTCAACAGTCGCTCTTTGTTCTTCAGAATCAGGTCGTATGCAGAGATGTCATTAGATGTGTCTTCTCCTCTTGCTATTTTACTATTGATAGCATGTCCTTTCTTGTCAATTGAGAAGTAGCCATTATGCACCTCGCTGGCAGAGAACCGTTTCAAGTAGCGCTGATAGTCATCTTCAAACAGCGACAGGTGCTCATTGAGGTAATAGTTATATTCTTCCTCGAATATCTTCCACAGGTCACCTTTTACAACTTCTCCCTGCTCATCATATCCTTTGTAGTTGGCCACTTCGTCAATAAAGAACAGCGACAGCGTCTTGATGCCCTGTTTGAAGAGCATCGATTCTTTCTCAAAGTGCGACTTGATGGTCTCTCTCACTTGTATTCGCTGAAGCTGCTTCTCTGACACATCTCCCATTACCTCACCTTTATGTAGCGAATCACCATTCATAAAGTACACCATATTGGTAAGTGGGTTGATGTCAGTAATTACAAAGTCCTTATAGGCTTGCAAATGACTCGCATCAAAAAGTGAATCACTCTGACTGAACTTGCATATCTGCCTGCGAGTACTGCTTGCACCTTTTATTTCTATCTCTAACTTTACCTCTGGAGCCTTGTTCTTTGAAAGCACAATGCTGTCGAAGTAGATATAGCTCTGATTGCCCAATAGGTTCTGTAGCGTGATACCTTTTACCTGTATCTTCTTCACCAGTCGCTGACGATAGGCATCAAGGGCATCCAGCGCGTAGACGCAGTTGTGCGAAGTCTTATGCGTTGCAGAGTAGTTCAGTACGAACAGCGGTTTGAAGTTCTTCAAAGCCTTCTGTGTAGCCACACCTTCCATCTTCTGAGGTTCATCCATAATGATGATTGGTCTGTTGGCTGCTATCACATCAATAGGACGGCGACTCTGGAAGTCGTCTCGACGTGTATAGATGATACGTGCTGCAGCGTCACCTTTACGGCCTTCCACGTTCTTCTCTTCATTGAATGACGAGTTGAAAGCCTGCGTATTGATAATCATCACACGAATGTCGGCACTGCTGGAAAAGTCATCAATGGCATTCAGGTTACTACTATTATATACAAAAGGTATCGCCTGTTTACCATAGTGCTCCTGAAAGTGCTCTGCCAACATCGTGAAGCTCTTTGCAACACCCTCTCGAATAGCGATGCTCGGTACTACCACGATGAACTTTGACCAACCATAGCGTTTGTTAAGTTCAAACATTGTCTTGATATAGACGTAAGTCTTACCTGTACCCGTCTCCATCTCAATGTCCAGCGAACATGCACCCAAACCATCTGGCTGACTCAACTTCGTTGACTTTGGGATATTGTAGAAAGCCTGTTGTTGCTGGATATTGGCAAGCAACTGAGGACCTTGCAGTTCCACATCGTTGTTGCGATAGCCCACATATTCTTCATCATAAACGATACGTCCTTTCGTCTTCCCCAAATCTCGACGGTATTGTGCATTCGACTTTGAAGGCTGCCCAGCAAACACATTCACCGTAGCCTCAACAGCATCCGTCTGGTATTGTTGTATCTTAAACTTAAATTTCATACGTCCTTGCCTTTAGAGGATTCTGCGTACTGTATCTTTGCTGTACTCACTCCAAATCTGCTCGAAGTTGTCTGCAACATTGTCTGTCGCCATACTTGCGTCGCGCATCACGAAGTAGAATGGCTTCATCTTGGTAATCTCCTTGATGGTTGTTTCGTTCACATCCTTGTCGAAGCATGCCATCAGGTAGCCATCGCTCACGCTCCATACCGTCTTGCCTGCAATGCTCTTCTTTTCTATCTTTGCTGATAGTTCGATGCCAAGTTCTATCATCGTTTGGAACAACAAGTCTTCATCCGTACGGTCACCCTTGATATTATCTTCAAACAAGTCGCGTTCCGTAAATGCCTCTGGAGTATAGAACACATCATTCATATTAGACGAATCCAACTTTAGCACGCGGAAACCTGTATCAAGATTCTGTGTTGTCAATGGGCTTTCTTCCTTGATTTTCTTGCCTGCACGACGAATACGCTCTTTGCCTATTTCGCAGATGTTTTTATAGCCAGCCTTGTATGCCTCACTCTTCTCGTCAGTAGCTTCAGGTAGCTGCACCATGATAAACTTTCGATTGCCGCCATCTTCTGCGTTCATTTTTATAATGGTATGAGCAGTTGAAGAAGAGCCTGAGAAAAAGTCCAAGACAAGTGAATCCTTGTTACTACCTATTTGAAGTAAGCGAGTCATATACCTAATTGGTTTAGGACTTGTAAACACTGAAGCTCCCATTAAATCACGCAACTCACGAGTCGCTTCTTGCCCATGTCCAACTTCATCAAATGTCCATAAAGTCATAGGGGTAACCCCATCCTGAACCTCTGAAAGAAAGAGTTTCGGTACAGGAGAATTATTACCTTCTGCCCCAAACCATATTCTGTTATCATTTCTAAGTTGCTCAAATCGTTCTTTTGAAAAACGCCAACAATAACCACTTGGAGGCATAAAGGTTCTTCCTGTAGGACCGACAATAGGGTAAACTTGTTTTTCTACAGCAGGACCAACTGTTAGATTTCCAACTTTCCAAGGGCCACGAGGATCATTATCAGGATTCTTATAGTCTTTGTTTTGTTTATCACTTCGTGGTAGAAGGTTCATAGAGAAAGTTTCAAGATTCCTTGCATAGATTAAACAAAAATCATGACTTTCAGAAAAGTGTTTTTTTAAGCTTATTGGAGCATATGTTCTCTGCCATACAACACATGCCACAAAATTTCTATCACCAAATGTTTCGTTACACATTTTCTTTAAATTCTCGATTTCATGATCATCCACTGAGATAAAAATGGCTCCATCTTCGCTCAACAAGTCCTTAGCCACTTTCAGTCGTGGATAAATCATATTGAGCCAATCAGTATGGAAGCGGCCATTGCTCTCTGTATTTTGGACAAGCATACGACCTTCTTCATCATACTGACCACTATTATGAATGTACTCGTGGCGTTCTTGGTCAAACTCATCATTATACACGAAATCATTTCCTGTGTTGTATGGCGGGTCAATATAGATCATCTTAATTTTCCCAAGATAGTTTTGACGCAGTAACTTCAAGACTTCAAGGTTATCTCCTTCAATATAGAGGTTCTGGGTATTATCGAAATCCACACTCTCTTCCCTACAAGGGCGAAGCGTATCTGTAGTAGGTGCATTTGCCAATCGAATGGCATTACGTTTGTCTGGCCAAGTGAATTGATAGCGTTCTTCTGGCCCTTCTACAATATCCTTTGACAACTCTTGTCTTAGTTGGTCAAAGTCAATTGCAGTCTGAGGACGACCATTTTCATCCAATGTCTCTGTCAAGCAATTGGGAAACAATTCCCCAATCTTCTTGATATTCTCATCTACCATATTCGTGGTTTGCATGTTAAGTTTTTCCATATTATAATTGTTCTTTTAGTTTCAATAGTTGTTGATGCAGTTCATATTTCTTTCTTGTCTGTTTCTCGATACGACAACGCTTTCCTAGAACTTCAATTTGACGAAGCAACTTCTCGCGCTCCTCGCGATGGATAATTTGCTGTTCAAGTGTTTCTTCTACAGTAGTATCCAGACTTCCAATTTCTGCAACGATATTGTTCCAGACATCATCAAAGGTTAAGCCTTTCAACGAAATCTCGGAATCAGAAGCATGTTTCCACTCCGATTGTTGTAATCTTGTATGGAAGATGCAGAACTGAACTTCCTCGTCATATTCCAAAGCAAAGACAATCTTTTGAGGAATCAACTTCTGAAGCAGAAGAATATTCTTCGTATCATAGTCTCTTTGCTTGAGTTGTACTTGTAAGACATAAAACTCCTTCACATCTTGCCCTGGATGTAGGGCAGGTATCTTCGCAGGAGAGAGGTAGGCAACAATAGCCATACGACTGACATCTGCATCGAAACGGTCACGCTCAGCTGTTTTAAGATTGAATTTCTCAAAGACAGCCTTTTTGTAGAGTGGCCTATTAACGAGGGTAGATGCTGGAAGTCCGTACATTGTAAGTTTAGAGTTTAGAGTCTTTTATCACGAGGAAACAAATGAGTTCAAAATCATCAAGACCCACATAGTGCTCTTCGAAGAGTTCACCAGCATAACCCTCTAAGAAGCTATCAATACTTGATTGCTCCTTGACGGAGATGATAGAGTTGATGGCTTTACTCAGCAAGTCAGAGTATTTACCCATACGCAAGCCATCGCGCGTTTCCTTGTTGAATTGGGCGCATAGCTTGACATCTGGCTTGATCAGAGGCTTGCAAAGCAAGCGCATCTTATCCAACAGGTCTTTGGGATGTAAATGGTCAACCACCACCTCGCCCTCGTCAGAGATATAGACCATATAGAAAGGATGCAGTTGGTTCTTGTGGTCGATATTCACTCCTGCTGTACGATTCTTCAGCACGAAGACTGTTCCTGCTGGTGCTTGCGATGAGGCTGGCACAACAGCATGAAGTCCGAAGGGAGTATGTTCGACATCATGATTGCTTTTGATATATTCCAGCAAATCAAGACGAAACTCGTTCAGTCCTAAGTCCATGATGCTGACACCACTATTCATTTCCTCCAGATCAACTACATCTTCCTGAAGTCGTTTGAGTTGCTGGCGACGATACTCCAAATCATCTTTTTCTTCTGGAGAAAGGAGATTGTCATCGCCTGTGGCAGTCATTACCGTCACTTTCATACGAGCCTCAACACGACCTTTCAGGTTGATATATTCGTCGAGCGTCATATCCGGCCAGTAGTTGATAAGTTGGATTTGGGCATTAAGAGAGCCAATTCTATCAATTCGCCCAAAGCGCTGGATAATGCGAACGGGGTTCCAGTGGATGTCGTAGTTAATCAGGTAGTCGCAATCCTGCAAGTTCTGACCTTCACTGATACAGTCTGTTGCAATGAGAACATCAATATTCTCATGCAGGTGAGGATATATAGCTTCACGTTCTTTGGATATAGGCGAGAACAATGTCAACACTTTGTTAAAGTCGAGCTTCTCCCTTAACTTCATCGTGCTTCTGGCTTCCACATCGCCAGTCACCAATGCAACATTCAGGCCGTATTTGTTCTTGATCTTGTCTGCCAAGCAGTTGTAGAGGTATTCGGCAGTATCGGAGAAGGCTGTAAAAATAATCACCTTCTTATTATTTCCATTAATAGGATGATCAAACTTATGCTGCAAATCTGCGACGAGCTGTTGCAGTTTTGAGTCATGCTCTGGCGTGATGCTTTCCAGCATAGTCAGCAACAGGCGAATCACCTCAAGGTCACCCTTGATTTCCTCTTGCCACGATATGTAGTCCATATCCTCCAAGAGAATACGGTTTTTCTTCTTACCAATGGTAAAGTCCTGTTCATCTTCATCGACATCGGCGCTTTCATAGTCATCCACAGAGACACGACGTTCGCCATTTTGGAATCGTGCAATAGCATCGAGCGTTTCTTGCATATAGTCACGAATACGACCCAATGTAAGACGGAACGAGTTGACAGAAGACTCTAAGCGTTTCAGCAACTGTATGTTCATCAGTCGCTGAATGCCTCGTTCACGTTCTTCAATGCTCAGGCGATGACCAGTTGTGCTTTCCTCCTCCTTATATTTATAGAGCTGACTGGGTAGGATAAATGCTGAGGGCGCATAGATGGCCAATCGAAGCATCTGCAATTGCTCAAATATCTCGTTGTAGTTGATGGCTGTATCAAGATCCGTCAGATGAGGCTGACGTGAGATGGGTTTCAGTCGCTCAGGGAAGGTGCCAATATCCGAAGTGTCGTAATATTGCTGAATGTGCTTACGACTACGGGCAATGGTGACAGCATCAAGCAACTTGAAGAAATCAAAGTCGAGCATACGAAGCAAACGCTCTGTAGTACGATTCTCTGGTGAGAAGTTTGCCCACAGATTATAGGCTGCTTGTGCCTGACGGAAGATGTCATCAATGCCTTTATTGGTGGGTAATAGTTCATCGAAAGCCTTTGCCTTGCCCTCGTATGCTAACTGAAGCTGGTTCTTCAGATCACCAAAACGATTGTTGACTGGTGTGGCTGAAAGCATCAGCACCTTTGTCTTGACGCCAGTCTTAATGACTTTATTCATCAGTCGAAGATAGCGATTCTCTTTAGGATTCTCGCCATTCTCGTCTGTAGAAACCTTACCACCATTACGGAAGTTATGACTCTCATCAATCACCACCAAGTCATAGTTACCCCAATTGACTCGTTCTAAATCCAAGTCGTTACTGTATCCATGCTCTCTACTAAGGTCTGTATGATAAAGAATATCGTAGTTCAAACGGTCTTTTGCCAATGGATTATTGACATAGTTCTGGCGATAGGTGTTCCAGTTCTCATATAGTTTCTTGGGACAAAGCACCAATACGGTCCTGTTGCGACTTTCGAAATATTTGATAACAGCAAGAGCAGAGAATGTTTTTCCCAAACCTACACTGTCAGCAAGTATGCAACCATTGTATTTCTCAAGTTTATTAATAACAGCCAAGGCTGCATCACGTTGAAAGTTATAGAGTTTATTCCAAATGGCAGAGTTCTTGAAGCCTGTTGCTTCGTTTGGCAATTCATCCTCGCTGATATCCTCCAAGAACTCATTAAAGATGTTATAGAGTGCAACGAAATAGAGAAAGTCTGGTGCATTCTCTTTATAGGCATTGCTGATGCTGTCGATGACTTCGTCTGTCACCACTTGCAGACGACTGCTATCGTTCCATATCTGATTAAATAATTCGATGTAGGCCTGAGAGAACGGCGCTTCTGCCTTTTGAATCATCGTATAGGCATTGTTGCCTCGTTCACAACCCAGGTCAACAGTTGTAAAACCATTTATAGGTGAATAACTGGTATCGTCAAGATTGATGAAGCCCATCATCTGTTCATTCGTCTTGTTCGACTTGAAGCAGGCTTTTTCTCTAATCCACTCTGCACACTCGCGGGCAATAGCTTTTTGAGTCAGTTCATTACGAAGCTTTACTTCAAACTCTGAACCATAGAGTGTACGCTCTCTATCCAATCTTGGGATATAGAATTCACGTTGTTGCTTGGGTGTTTTTTCTGTGGTAAAGGTGGGCGAAGTAAAAAGAAAACGCAGTTCCTTGATGTCTTTCAAGGCCTCTTTCAGTTCTTGGAAAGCATAAATAGAGAAGCAGGAGGCCGCTATAGACAACCGGCTTCCAGTCTTCATCTGCGCTGTAAGGTCGTCGCGCAGCGTCTTGTTGATATTGTTAATCAGTTCCACCAGTTACCGCACGATAGATTTAGGAGCAATCAGACTATATCTTCAGGCTTGCTTACAGGTATATTCACTAAGAGACCTCAGGACACAAAAGAAGCGCGAAACATAACTCTTCTCTCGTATCGTGGGGTCCTCGCATTACCTGTAACACTAGATATAAGTCATGCCCGCGCTATCGCACGGGCATCGGCTGACTTACTCAAAGTGTTACAATCGATGAAATTTGCGAGGTTTCACGATACTCTGAATAAATAGCTGATGCTATTATTTACCAACGAAAGTTATTACCAGCCCCTCCGCTGAGGTTTTCCTTGCTCGAAAGCAAGCGTCTTGCGACGATTTGCCAGTACTCGATTGCAAAGGTAGTGCAAGTCGAGCGAAAAAACAAATTTATTTGGATTTTTCCGAGACGCAGCCTACCTTCGACCTTTATCAAAGGTCAAAGATAGAGAAAAAATAGCAAACGAATCATCATTTGCTTAAAATTTTGATTATTGCAGCGAAAAACTGGAAATACTTTCGAAATTCCTTGGAGAATTGAAATGAATCTCTTATCTTTGCAACACGAAAGGAAACGTCTTCCTCCCGCTGAAATGAAAGAGTAGCACCGTAAACGGGTTAGCAAATCAGTTCAGCGGTTTTTTTATTTCTTCAGGTTTTGTATCTCAGCATCGAACATCGCTTGGTCAATAATGGCGTATGGTTTGAATAGTCCTGTGTTCTTGATTCTACGTACACAGAGATATGCCTTGGCTCCCAACTCTCTACTGAAGTAGGCGAAATATGCGGTCTCAGGATGTTTACCTGGAATAACCTCACGCCATCCTTCATAATTAGCTTTTTCTATAAAGCCTTTAATATCCTGTGCTACCTTGTTCTTAAAGGCATTGAAACGGTTGTCCTGAGTATTCTTGCTGACAATGGTTTTCAAGTCGGATTTCGTTACTTCTACATCCATCGTGATACCATTGGTGACAGTGAAACGAAGCGGATTATCACGCAAAGAATCTGCCATCAGCATTGTCTCTGCCCGCAGTCTCCGACTCTCGTTGTAGTAGTCCTCTTCTGTACGTTGTTTCTTTGCCATAATATTCTTGATGGACTATGATCATCTTATCGTCCACGAACTTGCTTTGAATTTCACGTAGAACGACCAATATTGTTAGATTATATGATATGATGTGACAAAGGTAAGGAATATTCCTGAAACAGCAAATTTTTTGCAGAAAAAGCATTTGAAGTATTCTAATTTAAGTTTACTCAAAAAAAACCTCCCCAACCTCCCCAAAATGGCTTAGAATGCCGATATACAAAGGGATTACGAGTGGGGAGGTATCTGTTTGACACCTCCCCAGAAACCTCACCAAAATCGGAAATAGATCTCCCCAATAGTCAACGTTTCTTTTGATTATCTTTCCACCTCTTTGGGAATAGCGTAATAATACGAGAGCTTCGCATGGGTGTAGGAATTGTATCCCTGTCGCATCAGCGCCTTACCAATCTGTACCTTCACTCCGTGGGTGTAGGGAACGGTCGGATACTGCTGCTGGATGAGCTTGAGCAGCTGGCTGCAGTTCATCGGTTTGGACTTCTCGCCTTCATCCGGCTTACGGAAGCAGGAAGAGATGATCTCGTCAACATCTTTCTCCTGCATAAAGGCTATATTCAACTCCTGGATGCGAGCGACCTCCTCGTTGTTGAACCAATAGGGTGCTTTCAGTTCATTCACCTCATAAACCAGCTGGGCATAGAGCTGCTCGTAGTTGATCTCACCCGTGTTGTCTATCATCTTTCCTTTGGGAATGTTCAGACAGATGTAGCGACGGCTGCCTGTAACATCGGTCAGCGGATGAGGATTGTTGGTTGTCGCCACAAACGAGGCGTAGCGAGGACGGTCATCCTGGGAGCGTCCGAAGATAGGACGGCCGTTGACCTTGTTCTTCGACAGTGTCTGCTTGAGCGATGCATGCTGAGAGGGACGGATGGCATCAAGTTCATCGAGATTCACCAGCAGGTTGTTGGTCAGCGCCATCTCCTTGTCGAACTTATTCGACAGGTTCAGGTGGTCGAGATAGTACTCCCGCAGTTCAGGGGGCAAGAGGTTGCGGAAGAAGGTTGTCTTGCCGCAGCCTTGTGCGCCGATGAGTGTCGGCACGGTCTCGTTGCCGTGCAGCGAGTCGAGTTGCAGCCAATGAGCAGTCATCGAGCGCAGGAAGATGGCCATGAACGCCTGCTGCTCTGTGCTGATGCCTGGCAGACGGCTCAACAGGTCGGCCACATGATTGTGCCCGTCCCATTGGGGAAGCCTGTTCAGATAGTCTTGGATTGGATTGAAGGCTGGTACCTCTTCAGAGTTCACATAATCTTGAATCTCCTGCTTAGGACTGCCTTTCTCACAGACTTCTTCTCGTTTGGCACGAATCACAATGCTGTTGAGAAATTCTGGTGTCAGCACTCGATAATTGTTAGGTTGAGGTGCCGACGGATTGTTTTCATCGGCACACTTGGTAGCAACTTCTACCTTACCGTTCAGCTGGTTGCGACGGAAGGAGTAGTTCTCGTTCAAAAACAGCTCGATTGCGAGCAATTTCTCAGTTGGGGTGTTTAAAGTCTGCCCCAGGACTTTCGAATTTTTTTCCATACAGTTAGAAATTTTTTAAGTTTAACAAAGGTTGATTCTATGAGGGAGGTGTGTTGGTTCTCCCTTATTACGTTTGCAAAGATACAAAAAGTTTTTGATTCTTGCAAGTTTTTAGTGTAGAAATTACATTTAAATTTGTTTTTCTTTATATCGTGTTCATTTGTGTTGAGTGTTTAATGGTTAGTGTTTTGTGTCCAACTTTTGGGGTGCAGTTCACTGATTGGGGAGGTCTCTGGGGAGGTTTGGAAGTAATATCCCCCCAGAGCTGAACGCCCTGTATATCGTTGTTTCGGACCATTTTGGGGAGGTTGGGGAGGTATTTTCACAACACTATCGATATTTTTTTCGGAAGAGTCACACCTTATTATAAAAGGATAGCTTTCACTTTGCGAAAGGGCACCTTTTGGAGAGTAAAACCTATGCTTTTGGAAGGTAAAAGGTATGCTTTTAGAGACCAAAAGTGAAATTGTATTATCATTCTCTTCGCTTAATCAAATTTATGCATTATCTTTGTAGCGTTAAAACGATTGAATATGAGAAAGTATTTGTTATTACTGGCAGCAAGTGTTATGATGGCAGCTTGCGTGACGCTGACACCAGAAGAGAAGGCGCAATTGGCAAAAGCTGTGAACATTGCGCTCGACGAGCGTCACTACACCATCGACATTCAGACGATGACGCCCAACAGAGGAGCGACGAAGAATGTAGCAAGCAACTGGTCGCTGGAGGTGAAAGGCGACACGCTGATTTCGTATCTGCCTTATATGGGCAGGGCTTATCAAATACCTTATGGTGGCGGAAAAGGTCTGAACTTTACGGCGCCCATCAAAACTTACCATGAATCGAAGGGCAAGAAGGATGAACGCCGAATCGTCATCGAGGTTGACAACGAGAACGATACTCACACCTATTCTCTTGTAGTGTTCGACAACGGTCGTGCTGATCTCGACGTACAATCCAAAGAACGTGAGTTTATCTCGTATTCAGGGGAAATGATGATGAAGAGAAAGTGATTTTGGCGGAATTAGATATCCCGTGCCCTGCCACGGGCTAATTCCACAAGCAAAATAAAAAAAGGCTACTTGAAAGTGAACTTTCAAATAGCCTTGTTTTTCTTTTCTTTGTGATTCCGGCGGGATTCAAACCCACAACCTTCTGATCCGTAGTCAGATGCTCTATTCAGTTGAGCTACGGAACCCTCATTGGCTCCTCATTTTTCAAGGATATCACGAGGGACAGCGCCTTGTTTTCTGATTTGCGGTTGCAAAGGTACATACTTTCTTCCATTCCACCAAATATTTTTTGAAGTTTTTTTGTTACACACGACTTTTCATCAATTTTTTTGGAGGTACAGAACAAATATCACCCGTTAAAAGACAGTTTTTCCAACCGGTTGCGCAGTTGGTCAGCTTCTGACTTGCGAATAGCCAATTGGATTTCACAGGTATTGTCGTAAGTCTGGGAAACAATACGGGGATTCAGTTCTTTGACGATACGCATCACATCGTTCATCAAAGGATAGCTGAAGGTATAAGTGACAATTTCCTCTACTTGACGGGTGACGACCTCGCTGTGGGCAATGGCATCGGCAGCAGCCTCGCGGTAGGCAACAATCAGGCCGCTGGTGCCGAGATTCACACCACCATAATAGCGCACAACGACAACGAGGATGTCGGTGAGTTCGTTGGAGTTGATTTGTCCGAGGATAGGCTTGCCGGCTGTACTACTGGGTTCGCCGTCGTCGTTGGCTCGAAACTCTGTACGCTCAGCGCCCAACATATAAGCATAGCATACATGGCGCGCATCATAGTATTTCTTCCGGTAGGCGGACAGGAGTTCCTTGATTTCATCTACCGTTTCTACATGATGTGCAAAAGCGAGGAACTTACTACGCTTTTCGGTGTAGTAGCCCTCGCCTATTTGCTTGGTTATTGTCTGATACTCGTCAGTCATTATACGACTGGTGGTGCTTTTATATAAACAAAATTCTATCGGAGATGTTTATACCAGCTTGTGGATAACGAGTCCTGAGCGCAACTTTGGCTCAAACCAGGTAGCCTTCGGAGGCATAATCTTTCCGCTGTCGGCAATATCCATAATCTGCTGCATAGATACAGGATAGAGTGCCAAAGCTGCACGCATCTCACCACTATCGACGCGACGCTTCAGCTCGCCCAATCCACGCAAACCGCCAACAAAGTCAATGCGGTTGGATGAACGCAGGTCACCGATCTGAAGGATTTCGTCGAGAATCAATCGGCTAGAGATATCAACATCGAGCACACCAATGGGGTCGCTGTTGTCGTAGGTCCCCTCTTTGGCATTCAGGGCATACCAATGACCGTCCAGATAGAGTGAGAACTCATGTAATTTGGCTGGCTTATAGATATCTGTCCCTTTGTCTTCAACCTCAAAGTTTTTCTTCAATGCATCGAGAAACTGCTCTGATGTTAAACCATTTAGGTCTTTTACAACGCGGTTGTAGTCAAGGATGGTCAGCTGACTTGCCTGGAAGCAGACGGCCATAAAATAGTTGTATTCCTCATCGCCACGATGGTTGGGATTCTGCTTCTGTTTTTCTGCTCCCACAAGGGCGGCAGCAGCCGAACGGTGATGACCGTCGGCAATATACAAACTCGGCATCTTACGGAACTCCTCTGTGATGAGGGCTATATCGGCATCGTCTGTTACGCACCAGAATTGATGACGGAATCCGTCGATAGGTGCAATAAAGTCGTATTCCGGCTGTGTGGCCGCATAGCGCATCAGCAGTTCGTTGAGCACCGCATTGTCAGGATAGGCAAAGAAAACGGGTTCGATATTGGCGTTGTTGACACGCACATGCTTCATGCGGTCTTCCTCTTTATCGCGGCGCGTCAGCTCGTGCTTTTTGATGACACCTTTTGCATAGTCGTCGCAATGAGCACATACCACAAGACCGTACTGCGTCTTTCCGTTCATCGTCTGCGCATAGATATAGTACTGTTCCTTATCGTCCTGTACCAGCCAACCTTTGTCCTGGAACATCTGGAAGTTCTCGGCAGCCTTTTCATAGACGCGCGGATCATACTCGCTGGTTCCTTCTGGGAAATTGATTTCAGGCTTGGTGATGCGATAGAGACTCATCTCGTTGTCGCCTGCTTCTGCGCGTGCCTCGTCAGAGTCGAGCACATCGTAAGGACGACTTTCCACACGCTCAACATATTCTTTTGGAGGGCGAATACCCTTGAATGGTTTTATGATAGCCATAGTTACAAGTTTACTGGTTTACAAGTTTGCTTTGATTTTTGTAATCAGCTCTGCATATTCAGCATCAGAGAGATAGACCTTACCTGGGTTCATCTGGAAGGTGCCGCCATAGTCAGGACCATCAACATACTTGGGAGCCAGATGGAAGTGCAAGTGTGAAAGCTTGTCACTATAGGCACCATAGTTGATTTTCTCAGGATTGAAAGCCTTCTGCATGGCACGTGTTACACGAGCCACGTCTGCCATAAAAGCGTTGCGGTCTTCATCAGACAGTTCATTCAAGTCGTTGACGTGGTCTTTGTAAGCCACTAAGCAACGGCCTCGATAGGTCTGCTCCTTGAATAAGAACGCACGTGATACAGACAACTGTGCAAACTCAATCATCAAATCCTTTAAGGTCTGATTGTTCGTGCAATACAAGCACGCTTTAGGATCACTTTGCATACTGATAAATGATTAGGGATTACTTATTCACCTGGAACTTTGTATCACCATCCTTGAAGAAGGCATTGATTTGCTTGGCAGCAGCAATACCGGCATTGATATTGGCTTCGGCTGTCTGTGCACCCATTTTCTTCGGCGTAGAGAAATAACGGCCTTCGAACTGTGCAAAGTCGGCATCAGCATCGGGTTTGATATCTGTGACGAACTTCAGGTCTTCGCGGTCTTGCATCAGTTTGATGAGTTCAGGCTCGTTGATGACTTCCTTGCGAGCTGTATTCACCAGCACACCACCCTTCTTCAGCTTGTTAACCAACGCATAGTTGATGCTCTCCTTCGTCTCAGGAGTAGCAGGGATATGGAGTGAAACCACATCGCAGGTCTCGAACAAAGCATCCTGATTGGCTACAGCGTGTACGCCAGCTGCCTCGATCACATCAGCAGGACAGAAGGCATCGTATGCATAAATCTCCATCCCGAAGCCCTTAGCGATGCGAGCCACGTTGCGCCCTACATTACCGAAAGCAAGGATACCCAGTTTCTTACCCAACAATTCAGAACCAGCCTTTCCGTTATAGAAACCACGAACAGCCATCACCAGCAAACCAAATACCAACTCTGCAACAGCATTGGCATTCTGACCTGGTGTATTCTCTGCTACTACGTGATGGGCGGTAGCAGCTGCAAGGTCGATATTATCGTAACCGGCACCGGCACGAACAACAATCTTCAACTGCTTGGCAGCATCCAGCACCTCTGCATCCACCTTGTCGGAACGGATAATCATCGCATCAGCATCAGCAACGGCTGCCAACAGCTGTGCTTTCTCTGTATATTTCTCCAGCAGTACGAGTTCGTTACCTGCTGCTTCCACTTCTTTCTTGATACCTTCTACAGCTGCTGCGGCAAAAGGTTTCTCTGTTGCAACAAGAATCTTCATAATTCTTTATTCTCAATTTTTAGTGATTAGCTTCGAATTCCTTCATACATGCTACGAGTGCATTCACACCCTCGATGGTCTGTGCGTTGTAGCAAGAAGCACGGAAACCGCCAACAGAACGGTGTCCCTTGATACCTACCATTCCACGTTCGGTAGCGAACTCAAAGAATGGCTTCTCCAATTCTGCATACTCTTCGTTCATCACGAAGCAGATGTTCATCAGTGAGCGATCTTCCTCGGCAACAGTACCCTTGAAGAGCTTGTTGCGGTCGATTTCACCATAGACGATGTCAGCACGCTGCTGAGCAAGCTTGTCCATAGCCTCTACGCCGCCGTTCTTCTTCACCCAACGCATGGTTTCCAGCAAGGAGTAGATAGGTACAACGGGAGGTGTATTGAACATAGAACCCTTGTCAACGTGGGTAACATAGTTCATCATCGTAGGCAACTCACGTGGAGCCTTACCAATCTTATCATTCTTGAGGATGATAACCGTTACACCCGCCATAGACATATTCTTCTGAGCACCAGCATAGATACAGTCGTACTTGCTGACGTCAACAGGACGGCTCATGATATCGGATGACATATCGGCAATCAGTGGAACATTTACGTCAAGGTCCTTGCGAATCTCTGTACCATAGATCGTGTTGTTCGTGGTGATGTGGAAATAGTCGGCATCAGCAGGAACTGTGTAGTCTTTCGGAATGAAGGTGTAGTTGGCATCCTTTGAAGAAGCAACCTCAACAACCTCACCATAGAGCTTAGCCTCTTTCATAGCTTTGTTTGCCCACGTACCAGTATTCAGGTATGCAGCCTTCTTCATCAGGAAGTTGGCAGGAACCTGTGTGAATTGTAAGGAGGCACCGCCGCCCAGGAAGATAACAGAGTAGCCCTCAGGAACACTGAGCAAATCTTTGATCAATGCTTCAGCCTCATCAACAACGGGCTGAAAATCCTTTGCACGGTGGCTGATTTCCATCAGGGAAAGACCAGAACCATTGAAATCCAAAATCTGTTTGGCAGTATTCTCAATCACTTCGCGTGGAAGCATTGACGGACCTGCATTAAAGTTGTACTTCTTCATGTTTAAACTGAATAATTATAATGTTATTATTTACTTTTTTACGATGTTCTCTAAAACGTTGCGAAGTTACTGATTTTTTCCGATATGCACAAGTAAATGTACAAAAAGTTAGTATATATCCGTATTTTTCATGCTTCGCGTCAAAAAACAGGGGGTTGAAACGGTGATTTTGTAACTTTATCGTACTTCTTCGAAGACAGTTCGCACACCCTTGATTTTCTCGCCCTGGACATTTTTCAGCACCAGACGGAGCTTCTGTCGCACGACAGCCACATAAGTGAAACGCTCTTCGACACTAATTTTCCCAATTTCATCGCCTTTGAGTCCTCCTTTCTTGCAGAGGAAACCCACAATGTCGCCTTTGGAGAGTTTGTCTTTTTTTCCTTTCCCGATGTAAAGAGTTGCCATACGCGGCTGGGGAATCGACAATAGGTTTGTATCATAGAGGTCTTCGTTGAGGGTTAAAGGGGCAATTTCAGCATCCACATAGTCAGGAATATGCTCATCGGCATTCAGGATGAAGAACGCCCTACCCTCTTTGTCCCAACGTGCCGTACGGCCGACACGATGCACATAGCCATCTTCAGATTCTGGCAAATGATAGTGAATGATGTTCTTGATGTCTGGAATATCCAATCCGCGACTTGCTAAATCAGTGCATACCATCACGTTCGCAGAACCGTTGCTGAATTTATACAGGGCATCTTCGCGCTGTTTCTGGTCGAGTCCGCCATGAAACATGCTCAGCGAGAAACCATTCTGACGAAGATAATCGGCTGTACGCTCCACACTGTCCCGATAGTTCAGAAACACGATGCTGCTCTCGTTTCCAAGATGACAAAGCAATGCACGCAAGGTGTCGAGCTTGTCTTTGGAAGGACTATTCACTTGGAAGATGCTTACACGTTCCGGCACTTGTTCTTCGTCGGAGAAATCAACTTTCACCGTCCGTCCCATATTGACAAATCGTGGAATGGCTTCTGACTCTGTGGCAGACAACAGCACTCGTCGTTCCAGATACAGAAGACTGTCCATCAGGGTGGACATCTCATCATGAAAGCCCATCTCCAGACATTTGTCAAACTCATCGATAACGAGCCATTTCACCTCATCGGTCAACAGGTTGCCTTTAGCGATATGGTCGTTCAAACGACCAGGTGTTCCAAAGACAATCTGCGGACGAACCTTCCGCATCTCACGGTGTTCATCCATCGTAGGACGACCACCATACAAACTCATCGCCCTGAGGCCACTTCCCATCTCTTTGAGTACAAGACAGCTCTGCAAGGCTAATTCTCGGCCAGGTACGACGACAACAGCCTGCACCTCGTCTGATTGCACATTCAGTCTTTCTACCAATGGTAAAAGATAAGCCAACGTCTTGCCGGAACCTGTCGGCGACACAACCACCACATCCTTGTGGGTATGCAAAAGGGCATCAGCAGCAGCCTCTTGCATGGCGTTCAGCTCACTAATGCCCAGTTTTTGTAGTATTCTTTCGTTCATGTCGAATCTTAATGATTTCATCAAATTCCTTTCCCATATTCAGGTTCAGGTATATATTATATAAAGGTGTAATCCATTTGTTTTGCTGTTCAGGTGCCATTTTACGGTATTTTTCCAAATACGGCAGACTTTGTTCATATAGTTTTTTCATTTCCGCCCGTATAGCCTTTCGTTCTTTGGCATTCTTACCATTCATGGCGAGTTCTTTATTGACTGCCTGGTTGTAATAGGCAAGGCCAATGGTGAAATAAACTTCTGCGATTGAATCATTTTGTTCTAAGAAACGTTTACCGGTTTCGATGCATTCGTCGTATCGTCCCAGATTCAGCAAGGTTCTGTTTTCTGCAAAACGGAAAACAGTATTTGTTGAATCTACAGCCAATGCGGTACTGACCAGTTGCATGGCCGTATCATTGTCTTTTAGATGCCAATAGTGTCTCATTAACTTACGGAAGAAATAGTCGTAGGTTGGATACAGATCGAAACCTCTTTTCAAGGTCTTCAGATAATCATCCTCACGCTTGATTGATGCATACGTTTCTGCCTCATATTGCAGTACATATACCAGTCTTGCATCATCTTTTTCGGCCAGTTGGTGATACTTCAACGTCAGGTCGGCATCAGCTAATGAACGACCGCAAAAGACCGTCCAGCAAGCCGCGATAGGAATCATCGCGTCTTTCTCCGCATAGTTTAATTTGGAAAAAAGTGGTTGCCAGGCACATTCAATATAAGCATTGAAGTAATCGTAAGCTGTCGAATAATCTTGTTTTTTGGCAAAATAAACGCCAGCATTATATAGGTTGATTCTGATTTTGTCGAGATAAAGTGCATGTTTCTCTCTATATTTGATTTTCACACGTCCTTTCTTATTCGGCTGCATTTCAAGAGAATCGAAACTTTCCATCGTCTGGAAGAGTTTTCGGGCCATCAGGAAGAACTGTGCGGTATCGTATTTCTCATTCAAGTAAAGTTTCTCGTTACCCTGTTCGTATTGTGCTTTTTGTGCCGCTATCAAAATCTGCCAGATTTTTTCTTTCTTACGGTTTGTGGAGTCTTTCAACAAGTCATCCATCAATTTCTCAGCCTTGTCAAAGTCCTTTCCACTTTTCAAGTAGTCAAGTGCCTGATTGATCTGTTTCCTTTGAGCAGAAACAGACAACACACTTATCATTAATAGCAGTATTGTTAAAAATCTTTTTACCATGTATCCTTTTGTCAATCTATTCGTTCTTGATTTGTATTCTTGAAACCTGTCACCAAGGGTTCTAATTCACGAGCTTTCTCTGTTTCGCCCAAAGCAAAATAAACGATATATAGTGGTGTTACCCAATCAACTTTCTTACGTTTGGGATCCATCGCTTTTGCTTTCTCAAGATATTCTTCGGCTTCGATGAAAGTCTGTTTAATCTTTTGTTGGTCTTCTTTATTTAATGCCCTTTCTTTGTTCAATATCGCTTGCTGTATATCGATGGCCTGATTGCTCAGGGAAAGTCCCACATTATATATAATAGGTAGTGAGTGCGGATCGATATTACAGGCTGTTTTATAGGCTTCGGCAGCCTCTTCCCAACGCTTTGCATGCATAGCTATTTCAGCTTTCAGTATCCAAGGCATTGTAGAATGTGGCTGATCTTCCAACTGATCGTCCACAAAATCTTCTAACTTGTAACGTTGTTTGGGATGATCATAGAACTCCAGTATCCATGCGAAATAAGTTTCGTTGTATGGATCGTGTTCATATAGAGTTTCTAATTGCGAAATGTAAGTTGTCGAATCTTGTGCTGATATTAGTTTTCCTCTTAACTGTCGGATATTTTCCAATAGCACCGAATCCTCTGCTTCAGGTGAAGAGGAATGCAAGTTTTGTGCCTTTGCCACACAAGGACAAAGGCACAAAACCATCATAATATATAAAAGTTTCTTACTCAACGCCAGCAAGTTTAGCAGCCTCCTTTGTCTTCGCATCGTCAGAACCATATACGAAGTCATATGCACCATACAGGCGATAAGCATATTTGGACTTCTCAACTTTGTCAACGTCAAGGTCGCGAGCATTCTCATAATATTCAATTGCCTGCTTGAAGACATCAGCAAATACTTGCTTTGTGGCAGGAGCCAGCTGACCCTTATAGTTGTTTACACGCTCCTGAGCCTTGAAGAAGTAGCAGTCGCCAACGGCAGCATTCAGCGCCACTTTGCTTTCAGCTGGACATACTGTCAATGCTTTCTTTAATATTTCAGCAGCATCATCCAACTTCTCAGAACGCATTAGCATATCACCTTTTAGAGCCAAAGCGGTGAAGTTGTTAGGATCTGCAGCAATTTTCTTGTCAATCAATGGGAGAATTTTATCTTTCTGTCCAATAGACTCATAGAATGTGCAGAGTGTGCTCAGTACGGCATCGTTGTTATTGTCTGCAGCATAAATGTCTTCCAATTTCTGAACATACTTCAAACTGTCTTCCTTTGTATCAAGTTGAGCACCTAGGATAGCCAGTTTCAAATTCGTTGCCTCTTTCACCATCTCAGGATCTTTCATTGCGATGTCAACATATTTCTCTGCAGCAACATAGTCTTTACGCTGATAAGCCATTACTGCTGCAACACGGGCAACCTGACCCAGGTTCTGGTCTTTTCCATCCTTTACGCTTTCTTCGAACATCGGAGCTACACCACTCTCTACATATAACTTATAATAGTCGTATGCCAAATCATTGTTGTTTGCTTCCTGAGCTTCCTGACCACCGAAAATCAGCAGGATACGGTTGGGAGCTAAACGACCCGCATTCTTCTTGTTGAATTTTGGAGCTACCTTTCCCTTATCATTAGGCTGGTTATCATAGATGTCACATTGTAATGCATCCTTGATACCCAGCATGGTAGAAAGATATTCCACCTTGTCATTCTTACCCATCTGCTGGTTGAGAACGAATGTTTCATACGCTTTGTTGAACGCAGAAGCATTCATATCGACCAAAGCATTGTAGCATTTAGCCTTCTGTTCTGCTGTGAGAGAACCCAGATTTGACTGGAGCATGTTAGACGCTGTAGCATAATCTTTTTCTTTGGAGATTTGTTTTACGAGGTCTTGTGCAAACGCAGTTGATGCTGAAACAAGCATCATGGCTGCAATCATCATTTTTTTCATATTAGTTATTTTTTAAAAGGTTATTTGTTACTTTTGAATATTTGTTTACCTATCGGCTATTTTGACGTAGCCGATAGGTAAATGTTTAAATCTCTTCTGCGCCAGTTGCTTTTGCCAAATCTGCACGGCTTTGTTCCTCAACAGCGCTCTCGAGTTCTGAACTCATCACCTTGCATACGCTGGCGATGACATCGTTCTTCTTCGCAAGGTTGATGAGGCGGACGCCTTGAGTTGCACGACCCATCACACGACATTCGCTGACAGCAAGACGAATGACGATACCGCTCTTGTTGATAATCATCAGGTCGTTGTCGTCATTTACATTCTTAATAGCAACCAGACGACCCGTCTTATCTGTGATATTAAGGGTCTTCACACCCTTGCCACCACGGTTGGTAACACGATAGATGTCTTCTCCGTTCTCATCAACGACAGCCGTACGTTTTCCGTATCCGTTTTCGCTGACAACCATCACAGTCTCTTCTTGCGGATTGTTAACTACAATCATACCAACAACAGCATCGTCGCCTCCATCGAGACGCATACCGCGAACACCTGTAGCTACACGTCCCATCGTGCGGACCGTATTTTCGTTGAAGCGTACGGCACGACCGTTCCGGTTGGCCATAATCAGTTCATTCTTGCCGTTTGTCAGGCGAACATCAACAACTTCGTCGCCTTCCAGGATGTTGATGGCAATCACACCATTGGTGCGAGGACGGGAGTAAGCCTCCAGACAAGTCTTCTTCACAATACCGTTCTTCGTCGCGAAGACTACATAGTGGGAGTTGATGAATTCCTCATCGTTCAATCCCTGACCACGCAGACGAAGAATCTTGTTGACGCCATCGTCCGGATCAATATTCAGGAGGTTCTGGATCGCACGACCCTTAGAATTGCGGTCACCCTCTGGAATCTCGTAACATTTCAACCAGTAGCAACGTCCTTTCTTCGTGAAGAATAGCATTGTCTGGTGCATCGTTGCCGGATAGATATCCTCTGTAAAATCGTTGTCGCGAGTTCGGGCAGCCTTCGCTCCTACTCCACCGCGAGCCTGCTCACGGAAGTCGCTCAGCGGAGTACGCTTGATGTAGCCCAAGTGACTCATCGTGATGACAACAGGATCGTTTGGATAGAAGTCTTCGGCATTGAACTCATGCTCATCAGGGATAATCTCTGTACGACGATTGTCGCCGTATTTTTCTTTTACCTCCAGCAATTCCTCTTTCATAACTTCCTTACAACGCTCTGGGTTGTCAAGGATTTCCTGCAAGTCGGCAATCAGCTTCTGCAAGTCGTCAAACTCCTGATGGAGCTGGTCAACACGCAGACCTGTCAACTGCGAAAGACGCATATCTACGATAGCCTTTGACTGGAGTTCATCGAGATTGAAACGCTCCTCCAAGTTGCGCTGAGCATCAACAGGCGTCTTGGAGTTGCGAATGATATGTACCACTTCATCAATATTGTTGACTGCTATGATCAAACCTTCGAGAATGTGGGCTCGCTCCTGTGCTTTCTTCAGATCGTATTTGGTACGACGAATGGTCACATCGTGGCGATGCTCTACAAAATAATGGATGCATTCACGAAGGTTCAGCAGACGGGGACGTCCTTTTACCAAGGCGATATTATTGACAGAGAAAGAACTCTGCAACGCTGTCATCTTAAACAACTTATTCAATATCACATTAGCATTAGCATCACGCTTTACATCCACAACAATACGCATTCCCTGACGACCTGTCTCATCGTTGACATTGCTGATACCGTCCAAACGGCCTTCCTTCACCAATTCGGCGATGTACTCAATCAGTTGCTGCTTGTTGACACCGTAAGGAATCTCTGTCACAACAATTTTATCATGCGAATCATCACTTTCAATTTCTGCCTTTGCACGCATGATGATACGTCCACGACCTGTTTCATAAGCATCTTTTACACCTTGTAAGCCGTAGATGTAAGCGCCTGTGGGAAAGTCTGGTGCAGGAATATATTGCATCAATCCTTCAACATCGATTTCTGGATTGTCGATGTAGGCACAGCAACCATCAATTACTTCGCTTAGGTTGTGGGTTGGCATGTTTGTAGCCATACCGACTGCAATACCGTTTCCTCCATTTACCAACAGGTTGGGCACCTTTGTAGGCATCACACTTGGCTCTGTCAGCGTGTCATCGAAGTTGTTTACCATATCAACGGTTTCTTTCTCTAAGTCGTCCATGATATGCTCACCCATCTTTGACAAACGACACTCTGTATAACGCATCGCTGCAGGAGAATCACCATCCACAGAACCGAAGTTACCCTGTCCGTCAATCAACTTGTAGCGCATATTCCATTCCTGACCCATACGCACCAAAGCACCATAAACTGATGAGTCGCCATGAGGGTGATATTTACCCAACACCTCACCTACGACACGGGCACATTTCTTATAAGGTTTGTCACTTGTGTTACCGATACCCAACATACCGTATAAGATACGGCGATGAACTGGCTTAAAACCATCTCGTACATCTGGTAGTGCACGAGCTACAATCACCGACATCGAATAGTCGATATAAGATGATTTCATTTCTTCCTCAATATTAATCTTGAGGATTCTGTCACGATCAATTGTTTGATTCTCGTCCATTTAATAATGAATTGATTATTGTTTGATTATTATTTTGATCTTCTTGTTGACCCAAAAACGACAAAAATTGCGTTAGAAGCCATTTTTTTTCGTTTTAAGCCGTTTTACCTATTTTTTAATAGCGTACAAAAGTAGTGCATTTTTCTAAAATAAAAAAGCTTTTAAGCGAAAAAAAAGGCAAATACAACAAAAAAAATGCAGAAATCTCAATCGAAGCAACTGAAATCATTTCATGCACTCACCAGCCACATCACGATTAGGCCGATTATCCATGAAATGAAAGCCATAAAGCCGATATGTCGGAAGTACCATCCTATATGCAAACGTTCCATTTTCATAAAGGCCAATCCGCTGATGGAACCAAAGCACAGAATACTGCCGCCTACGCCTACAGAATAAGCAATCACTTTCCAAAACATTCCATTTGTTGCAAATTCTGAAGCATACCCCGTTGCTGAAGCATCAGCTACGGAATAGAGCGAGAAGAAACTGATGGCTGAGGCAAAATTGTCAAGTACACTACTAATCACACCAGCTATTCCGCCAAAAATCCAGACGCTGTGAATGTGCCGATCGAGCCATTCGGCTAAGACGTGTATAGCTCCTGTTTCCTGAACAACACCTACAGCGAGCATCATACCCATGACAAAAAGCATCATCTGCAAGATTCCATATTGTAAGACACGCGGCGTCCTACGCTGAATCATATCATCCACGTGCATCAGCTTACGATTAAAAATCTCATTGACAATCCACAAAACAGCTAATACGCACATGGCTCCAAGGAAAGGACTTAGCTTCGTGATATTATGAAAGGTGGGGATAAACCACAATCCACCAATTCCAACGACGAGCATCAACAGTCGTTGCCATACGTTCAGATTGGTGTCGTCGCCGCGATAAGGCATCGTGCTCCATTCGGTTTCAATCCGTTCGGGCAGCATTCTGCTAATCCACCACGTTGGTAACACCCACGCAATCAAACAAGGAGCCAACAGTGTCATCGAGAAACTTGTTGCTGTGACAGCACCCCGATCCCAGATGACCAGTTGAGAGGGATCGCCTATCAGCGTCAGGGCACCACCACAGTTGGCTGCTATGACTATCGCTGAGCCATATATCATGCGATAGCGCCGATTGGGAATAATGGAATGCATCATCGTCAACATCATCACCGTTGTTGTCAGGTTGTCAAGGTTTGCTGAGATGACAAATGTCACCAATCCGATTATCCACAGCAGATGTTTGCTTCTGCGCGTCCGCATCAATTGTTTCAGAAAATCGAAACAGCCATTATTGTTCAGAATCTCAACAATCGTCATCGTGGCCAGTAGGAATAACACAATACTGGCAGCATGTCCTACATATTTCAAGAAAATGTTTTGTGCGATATATTCCTTGACGGCAATACTGGTAGGTTTGGCTCCATTCAGGAAGTCGGTGTAATCAGACGGATGTTGACTCATCACATAGTCATTACCATAACAAATGTACAGCACCCATCCTACCGTTCCTGCAAACACAGCTACGGCAGCTTTATTCATGTTTGAGAGTCTTTCTGTTGCAATCAGCAGATAAGCTATCAGCAATATGGAAATGATTACAAGCGTCATACGAGTTCCTTATCAGACAGGTTTATTGTTATAAATCAGTGACAAAGATACACATATCTTCTGAAAAAGCCAAATTCTTTCTGTCTTTTTTACAACAATATGGATGTGTATCATATTTTTTTTATACTTTTGCAGTATGAAACTATCGGTAATCATACCAGTTTACAACGTGAAGGACACTTTGGCCCGATGTGTAAGAAGCATTACGGGACAAGGGTTCCGAGACTATGAACTACTCCTCATTGATGATTGCAGTACAGACGGAAGCGGTTCTCTTTGCGATCAATTGTCAAAAGAGGATAACCACATTCGAGTGATTCATCGAAAAGAAAATGGTGGATTAAGCGAAGCACGTAACACGGGTCTCAGAAAATGCCACGGACAATATATCATGTTTGTTGATTCCGATGATTTCATTGCCGATAACTGTCTGCGAGAGTGGATGATGCTCATCAATGTACATCCTGATTATGACCTATTGGAGTTTCCTGTCTATATGCATTATGGCTCCCCCAAGCAGCGTAAACTGCTGCTGACAAATCATGTTTATACGGACATGCAGGATTATTGGCTGAACGGAGAAACTTACAGACACTGTTATGCCTGGAACAAAATATACCGTGCGGAACTGTTCAATGAGGTATCATTCCCCAAAGGAAAAGTATTTGAAGATGTCCACACCCTACCTCTTTTGTTACAGAAAGCCCAAATGGTAGCTACTACAGATATTGGACTTTACTATTACTGTTATAATCCAAAGGGGATAACCAACACGGCGACTGGAAATGAACTTCATCAACTGTTGGAAGCACATCTGAACTATCTAAATACACACATCGACAAGATAGATATAACATCTGAAAGTTTTGCACGATATTATGCACATGTGTTGAATATCCAACTGGATGTTTATGAACAAACCAACAGAGAACCTGAACTGATGAGGTTGCATGTACAACCCATTAACCTCAAACTGAAATTATTAAAACTCATAGGATTGAAAAAATTATGCCAATTCAACAAACTCATACACAAGATAAAATGAATAAACCACTCATTAGTTTTATCATCACCTATTATAATCTGCCGATACAGATGCTGTGTGAATGTATTGACAGTATCTTAGCACTCTCCTTACGTCCATTCGAGCGCGAGATTATCATTGTTGACGATGGTTCCGACTTAAGCCCAATAAATGATTTGATGCCATATAGAGATGAGATTATATATATAAGGCAGAAAAATGGTGGAGTCAGTACAGCTCGCAATACTGCGCTTCAACTGGCTAAAGGTGAGTACATACAAATTGTGGATGGTGACGATTGTCTTCTTCAGATTCCTTATGAACATTGTCTTGATTTGATAAGATATGGTCATCATATAGATGTATTACTCTTTGATTTTACAAAATCCAAAAATAAAAGCAAACCAACATTCAACGACTCATCTATCCAAACTGGTTCTGATTTCATGCGAACACACAATATTCGTGGGGCTGTATGGTGTACGTTGTTCCGTCAGGCTATTTGCGGCAAACTCCAGTTTACGCCAGGTATTGAATATGGTGAAGATGAAGAGTTTACTCCACAACTTCTATTAAGGGCAGAGAAAGTGATGGAAACTGAGGCACAAGCCTACTATTACCGTCCGCGTAACTCTTCTGCTATCCATCAGCACAACGACGAAAAAAAGCAAAAACGGTTGGACGACACGATGGAAGTGATTCTGCATCTAAACAAGCTCGCCGATACGTTACCACATGCTGATAAAATAGCAATGCAAAGAAGGATTGCGCAACTCACAATGGACTATCTATATAATACCATTGTACTAACACGTTCTCGACAAACACTCGAAAACAAATTGGACATGCTGCGTAAAGAAGGTCTTTTCCCGCTAATAGATAAAGACTACTCAAAAAAATACGTTTGGTTCCGCCGAATGATAAACTCCAACATAGGACGTTCTATTCTTCTACACACACTTCCACTATTGAAAAAAGAAAGATGAAAATACTACTTCTTGGCGAATATAGCAATGTGCACTGGACGCTGGCTGAAGGTCTTCGAAATATGGGCCATCAGGTAACTGTCGCCTCTAACGGTGATTTCTGGAAGAATTACCCACGAGACATTGATGTAGCTCGTCAAGCAGGTAAGATTGGAGGCATCAAACTGTTGGCAAAAGTATATTCATTGTTGCCCAAACTCAAGGGGTATGATATCGTACAGCTCATCAATCCGATGTTTTTGGAACTGAAGGCTGAGCGTCTTTTCCGCATCTATCGCTATCTGCGAAAGCATAACAAACGTGTCGTATTAGGTGCTTTCGGGATGGATTGGTATTGGGTTCATGAATGTACCACAACAATGCCGCTACGATATAGCGACTTCAATATCGGAAAGGAATTGCGAACCAATGATGATGCCTTGAAAGAAAGAAAAGACTGGTTGGGTACAGCGAAAGAAAAACTCAATAAAATGATAGCAGAAGACTGCGATGCTATTGTTTCTGGCTTATATGAATATCAGGTATGCTATCAAACTGCATTCCCTGCAAAAACGACTTTCATTCCCTATCCTATTATTCCAAAAGAGCAGAAACTCTACAAGATTCCCCGTCCTCTGAAAATCTTCACTGGCATTAGTAAATCCAGAAGCGAATACAAAGGAACAGATATCATGCTGCAAGCCGCAAAAAATATCGCTGAAAAATATCGTGGACTTATCAGTTTACAGATAGCAGAAGGAGTTCCTTTCAAGCAATACGTCAGCATGATGCAAGAATGCGATGTTATTCTTGATCAATTATATAGTTACACTCCGGCGATGAATGCATTGGAGGCTATGTCGCAAGGTATAGTAGTCATTGGAGGCGGCGAACCTGAAAACTATGAGATACTCCACGAAACGGAGTTACATCCTATCATTAACGTTCTGCCGAACTATGAGAGTGTCTATCACGAATTAGAAGAACTGGTATTGCATCCAGAACGCCTTCCTGAACTGAAACGACAAAGTGTCGCCTACATCCAAAAGCACCACGAACACATCAAAGTGGCGCGCCAGTATGAACAACTTTATCAGCGCATTCTATGAAAATTGTATGTTTAAAAGGCGGACTTGGCAATCAGATGTTTGAGTATTGTCGTTACCGTTTATTGTCTGAAAATCAAAGAAACGGAAACGTATATTTGTTTCGTGATATCAGAAGACTCAAACAGCACAATCATTTATCGATTTTCGACTGTTTCGATTTGCCCGTTCCCAAACAGGCGATGTGGATTTCATGGCTGGTTTATGGCATGAAGGCTTTGCGGGTACTCCATTTCTTTCCTCGACTTTATGACGATGAACGAGATGATTGCACACTTATTGACGACTACAGTCAGGACAAACGATTTATTCAAAATGCAAAGGAACTCTTTCACTTCAAAACAATCTCATCTGAACAAACCCAGAAATATCTATCTGAGATACAGTCATCGGCATTTCCTGTAGCGATTCATATTAGAAGAGGTGATTATTTGAATCCCATCAACATGAAAAACATCGGCCTATGTAGTCCTGAATACTATCAACAGGCGATATCCCTTATTAAAAAAAGGTATCCAGCGGCACAGTTTTATATCTTTTCAGACGATTTGGAATGGACCCAAAAACATATACTCGCTGAATCGGCAATATATGTGCATCACGAGGAATCTGATCCTGATTATGTTGACTTGTATCTGATGACGCATTGCAAGGCACATATCATTGCCAATTCCACCTTCAGTTTTTGGGGAAGTTGGTTGGCCGACCATCAAGAACATTTATGTATCTATCCTTGCAAATGGTATCAGAATCCCAACTGGGTGACACCTGATATATTTCCTAAGCATTGGATTTCTATCTAATACTGATCGGTTATCAACAAAGAAAAAGGGCATGTCGTAAATGACACGCCCTTACGTTTTCAAAAGAAACTTTTTGCTTATTCAGCAGCAGGAGCTTCTTCTGCAGGAGTCTCTGCAGCTTTTTCCTCTACTGGAGTTTCAGCTGTTTCAGCAGCTTCCTCTGCAGGAGTTTCCTCAACGGGTGCCTCTGCTGCAGCGGCAGCAGCCTTCTTGTCAGCTACCTTCTTAGCAATCTCTTCGTTTACTTTCTTTTCAGCTTCAAGTTCTTTAGCCGCAGCGTCTTTCTTTGCTTTTGCTTCTGCGTCGCGAACGGCATCAAGACCCTTCTGCTTGTCAGCCTTCCATGCGTCAAACTTCTTCTGTGCAGCAGCCTCGTCGAAAGCGCCCTTCTTTACACCTCCGCGGAGATGCTTCATCAGGTAAACGCCCTCACCCTTGAGGATGTTACGTACAGTGTCTGTTGGCTGAGCACCAGTCTCAACCCAATAGAGCGCACGGTCGAAATTCAAATCTACTGTGGCAGGATTGGTATTAGGATTATAAGTACCAATCTTCTCAGTAAATTTACCATCACGTGGTGCGCGAACGTCGGCGATAACGATGCGGTAAACTGCATAACCTTTACGACCACCGCGTTGCAATCTGATTTTTGTTGCCATTTTTAATTGTTTTTTGAATGATTAAATTTTGAATTTCATGCTACCATCTCGTAATAGCGGCTGCAAAAGTACTCATTTTTTTCGAATACAACAAATAAATATGGCTCTTTTCTTTCATAAAAGCACAAAAATCATATTTATTTGCGTTAGTATTAAGAATTATTTTGTATTTTTGCACCAATCATGAGCATACAACTATCTATATTGATTCCTACCTTTAACGACGACTGCATCGAACTGATAAGCGAGCTGCGTCGTCAGGCAGATGCGTGCAAAGGATTGAACTATGAGATCATCGTTGCCGATGATGGTTCTACGAATCAGGAATTAATAGCTACTCATGAAAAGATAAATTCTTGGGAACATTGTCTCTTCGTTCGGAAGGAAGAGAATGTCGGACGGGCAGCTATCAGAAACTTTCTGGTTTCTCAAGCTCAATATGTCTGGCTGTTGTTTATTGACTCTGATATGTCGGTCGTCAGAGATGATTTCATACAAAACTATATTTCTTCTCCTCTTAATGGCATCAGATATGGCGGTTACGAAGTAATTGGCAACGATCGTACAAACCTTCGCAACACTTATGAATGTGCTTTTGCTTCGAAACATACCATCGAGCATCGCCGCAAGGAACCTTACCGGCATTTCCATACGAGTAACTTCATGACCTCAAAACAACTGATGGAGCAGTTTCCGTTTGATGAACGCTTCCGATATTATGGTTATGAAGACGACATCTATGGAAAATGCATGATGGAAAATCATATTCCTATTGAACACATCGATAACCCCATCGGTTTTTCGAGGTTTGAATCCAATGAAGAATTCCTCAGAAAAACGGAAGAGGGTTTGCGTACGCTCATGAAATTCAGTGATGAGTTGGCGGATTATTCATCTATCATCACTGTTTTCAACCAACTAAAAAGGTGGAAGCTGACTCCTTTGTTGAGCGTCTTCCACCAATTATTTCATCGTTTGGAATACCGCAATCTCTGCGGAAGAATCCCGTCTCTGTTGCTATTCAAGCTCTATAAATTGGGCTATTATAGTATGTTACAACGTAAAAAGTAGCAACAAGGAGCTTTCTAAAGTTCTTCACATTCTTGCAGCCACAGTTGAGCGTTTGCATCACTCGGCATGCGCCAGTCGCCACGTGGAGAAAGGCTCACACTACCAACTTTCGGCCCATCGGGCAGACAGCTGCGCTTGAACTGCTGGTTGAAGAAACGGCGGAAGAAAGTAGTCAACCATTTTTTGATGGTCGCGTCATCGTATGTAGATGCTTCTTCCCCACCCATATTCGCCTGGAAAGCTATCTTTGCCAACACAAAAATCTTCTTCGGTCGGAACCCGTAGCGCAAAGCATAATAGAGGAAGAAGTCGTGCAGCTCATAGGGTCCTACCAAGTCTTCGGTCTTCTGTTTGATATTACCTTGCTCATCGGCAGGAATCAGCTCAGGCGAAATCGGTGTATCTATAATATCTAATAAGGTGTTGCGCGACTGTTCGTCCATCTCGGTCTCAGCTACATAGCGAACCAGGTATCGTATCAGGGTCTTGGGAATGCTGGCATTGACACCATACATCGACATGTGGTCACCATTGTATGTCGCCCATCCCAGTGCCAGCTCCGACAGGTCTCCTGTACCGATAACCAGTCCTCCAAGCTCGTTGGTCAAGTCCATCAATATCTGCGTACGTTCACGAGCCTGTGAGTTTTCGTAAGCCACGTCGTGCACATTTGCATCATGACCGATATCCTCGAAATGCTGCATCACCGCTTTGGCAATACTGATTTCCTTCATCGTAATACCGAGACTCTTCATCAACGATACGGCATTATGATAGGTGCGGTCAGTGGTACCGAAGCCCGGCATCGTGACGCCCACAATTCCTTTGCGGTCGTAACCTAATTTATCAAATGTTTTCACGCACACCAGTAGCGCCAGCGTGGAGTCAAGTCCACCGCTGATACCGATAATAGCCGTCTTGCTATGGGTGTGAACCATACGTTTGGCAAGCCCTGCTACCTGGATGTTGAAAATCTCCTCGCACGAACGCTGCATGTTCTCCGTCTTCGGAATAAATGGATGGACATCCACTTTGCGGTAGTTTAGCATATCATCAGCAACGTTTTCCTTCTTGTCATCATCGATGCCAAACGGCTCCTGATCCAATCGGAATACCTCAGCTGTCTCTCCACGCTGGGCATTGACAAAGGTTGTATTCCGTTTACGTTCAGCACGTAGCAGTTCTACGTCAATCTCTGAAATCACCAACTGTGCATCAAAAGAGAAACGTTCGGACTCAGCCAGCAGTTTTCCGTTCTCATAGATAAGTCCGTTACCACCATAAACCACATCCTGAGTGCTCTCTCCAAACCCACAACTACTATACACATAACCACTCATCGTGCGTGCACTCTGCTGAGCTATCAGCGACTTCAGATAATCGTGTTTACCAATCAATTCGTCACTGGCAGACAGGTTGAAGATGAGGTCTGCACCAGCCAAAGCCAGGTGATTACTCGGTGGTACTGGTGCCCATACATCTTCACAGATCTCTACACCAAAAGTAACACCTTGTTCTGTTTTGAACAATTGTGGCTGTTTGGTCAATGTGATAACGGTACCAGCATAGTCAATGGTTTCTTCATCGTTGATGTCTTGTGCCGATGCAAACCAACGTTTCTCGTAAAACTCGCCATAATTAGGCAAATAAGTCTTCGAGACAAGTGTATCAAGCCATCCATTACAAATGACGGCAGCACAGTTCAATAGAAGTTTGCCCGTATCTACTGGCACGCCAACAATCACTGCGATACGTTTGTCTGTTGTAAACTCACGAAGGGCAACGACAGCCTGTTCAGCTTCATCAATCAACAACCGCTGTGCAAACAAGTCCTGACAAGTGTAGCCCGTCAGACAAAGTTCTGGAAACACCAGAATCTCTACTCCTTTATTCTCAGCCTCTTCTATCTGCGCCTTGATTTGCTCCAGATTGTACTTCACGTCGGCTACCCTTACCGAAGGGATAGCTGCAGCCACTCTTACAAAACCGTGTTTCATATTTTTATTTATTTGATTGTCACTTGCGTAGCACCATAACCATACTCTTGGAACGATGCATCCTGATATGGATATTGCTTGTACTTGTAGTTGAGTTCATGAATCACACTTTGGCGAAGCACTCCCTCACCTTTGCCATGAATAAAAATTAACTTCTGTCCTTTCTTCGATTTATACTGTTCCAATGTCTTGCGGAAAACATCCAGCTGATAATCAAGAATATCGGCAGCACTCATTCCAACCGTCGTTTCCAACAAAGCATCAGCATGCAGATCTACGATAATTTTATCATCCTTGAGACGCTGATTAATAGGACGGGATTTGCTTTGTGACTTTTCGTAACGACGCACAAGTTCATTGCGACGGGCTGCTGTTTTCGTGGACGCAGTTGCTTTCTCTCCCACCCCGTCCTTGCGATACAACTCCGATTTCAGTTGTTTGGCATCGATAACCAGTGGACGTGTAGGAACATCATTTTCAATAATCGGATATACCAATGCGGGGGTTTCAAAGAAATCATTCTCTTGGAATGTATGCAACTTATAGAATTTCACCGGGTCGATGCGAAACTGCACATCTACACTCGGTTTCAACATGAAATTCTTCTCTCGCTTGTAAGCTATCAGTTGCACACAGGCATGCATCATCTCATTCAAACTATCGCGTCCGAATTCCTCAATAAATTCTTTCGTATTCGGCTCCACTTCGCCAATGGAACGAACATGCCAACTGGCACCTTCTGCCGACAGGTAGCTATAATGAATATAGTAATTGCAGTCGTTGACGATATAGGCCTCAAACCTTGTGTTTGTCATGTTATGGACATCAATCGGAACAAAGACGATATACACAGACAATAGATCACCGCCCTTGCGTTCTTCTATCTTGGGTACATAACCATCAGACGGATCGCTGTCTGGTTCTTCGATATCAATTTGTTGATTGGCCCTCAATCTTTCCTTGATGGAGCGTGTATCCAACTCATCATCGTTTTGTTTTTCTTTCATCAGGACTTTGTTTTCAACCACATGCAAAGTACTATAGTCTTCATTACCCACTACAACTACATCGTTGATTTGCATGGGTATTTCAAAACCATCTTCATCTTCTACCAAAACGATATTCTTACCCTGAAAGCCCGCAACTTTGCCACCTCCAGTTTCGCTTAAGAACCTAACCTGATCACCTATTTTCATTGTTTTATTATTTTCTTTATGTCGTAATGATGAGATTATGGTATTAATAAACTACTGTCTCCATAACTCAAGAAACGGAATTCATGTGCAAGAGCATAGTCATAGATTTTATGCCAGTCTCCTTTCACAAAAGCGCTAACCAACAACAACAATGTACTTTGCGGCTGGTGGAAATTGGTTACTAACATCTTCACTATTTTGTAGTCATATCCAGGCGCAATGATAATCTGCGTACTTGAATGAAGCGTCTGTAAACGATGTTTTACCATCATATCAACGATTGCCTGCAATGCTTCACGTGGACTGATGGCGCATCCTTGTTCAGCTAATTCATACGGCTCCCATTGGTTCACATGCAGGTCGCCTTCTTCTAATTGTGAGTTCCTGCATAGCTTAACACCTATATAATATAAGCTCTCCAACGTACGGACACTGGTTGTTCCGACAGCGATTGCAGAACAATCGTGTGCCAGCAACTTTTCAATCGTCTGGCGTTTTACACTAATATACTCTGTGTGCATTTCATGCCCTTCGATCTCCTCACTCTTTACGGGCTTGAATGTACCAGCACCCACATGAAGGGTCAACTCCTCACGGTCAACACCATGTTCATCAATCGCTTTGAGTACATCATCTGTGAAATGCAAACCTGCTGTCGGAGCTGCAACGCTACCTTTGATCTTCGAGTAAACTGTCTGATAAGTGGTTTTGTCACTCTCTTCAGTTTCTCTATTGAGATATGGCGGAATAGGCAGTTCACCGATAGCCTCAATAACCTCTGCAAATGAGAAATGGTTGTTGTCCCAAGTGAAAGAGATGCGTTTTCCATCAGAAAGTGGATCTTTTTCTGCACAAAACGTCACCTTTTCACCACCTATCTCTAACTCCCTCTTCAGCGTTCCTTCTTTCCATTTCTTTGCATTGCCAACTAAACAAATCCAACTACATGCCCCTCGTGTTTGGAACATCAGTTCATAATCGTTTGGTACAGCAGGTTCCAAAAGGAATACTTCTATCAGGGCACCTGTTTCTTTGCGGAAATGTATTCGTGCCTGAATCACTTTCGTGTTGTTAAAAACCATCATAGCCCCCTTAGGAAGGTATGAGACGATATGATAGAACACATCTTCGGAAACCTCTCCATGTTGATAAACCAACAATTTGGAATGGTCACGCTCAGCTATCGGATATTTGGCTATCCGTTCATCGGGAAGAGAATAGTTATAATCAGCAATATGTATATGTTTCGGATTCATCATTGGAAATCTAAATAGCAATAATCACACTTCGGATAATAGAATAGATAAACGTCAGTACCATCACCGTATAGACAATATTCAAATCGACAAGGGCATATCCAGTTGTCGTATAATGAGTGGAAACGAACTTTGACTTAGTGCCCACAAACTGATAAAAGCGCTGATAGAACAGATAGACACAGAAACCTACGATGCTTCCCCACAATAATCCGATGATAATATCAGAAGGATAATGCACTCCCAAATACAGCCGTGTCCAACAATTTGTCAACGACCAAACAACCATGAATATGGTAAATGTGCGTTGACGTACCAACATAGCAAAAAAGATTGCAATAGAGAAAGTGTTTGATGCATGTCCAGAGAAGAAACTGTAGTCTGTTGGACAAAATCCTTCAACAGTGTCTATGTACATTTTCACCGATGGATCTTGACAGGGACGTAAACGGGCCACAACGGGTTTCATAATTCCGTCGGCTAAACCATCAGACAACAAGAAACACAATGCACAGGCCATGACGACGAGAAGTATCTGACGCATATTCTCATTGTTTCTCATCACAATCCAGAACAAAGAAACATACAATGGAATCCACGTCAGGATCATTGTCAGCGTACTCGCCAATCCATCAATAAACAGAGAGTCGCTTCCATTAAAAAACTGCAATATCTCTCGATCTGTCTGAAGCAGGAAATCCATCATCATATTCCGATTTCGTCTATATGGTTTGTTTGATTTCGTCTAATCAATGAAAGATTTTAGATTTGTTCTATCTGGTTGCTTGTCAACCATCCCTCGCGTCCATCAGCCAAACGTATCCCACGCCATTGATTCAGCGACCGGTCGGTAATTTCCACACGCGTTCCTTCATGCAAATAGAACAACGATGTAGAGTTGGTGGCGGGGGTTTCCTTTACAGGTACCGATGGAACTACAACGATAGCACCGTTTCGTTCTGTCAATTCACAACGTTGTTGATAGGCAAACACGTTGGCAAACACAAACAGGATCAAGAAGAAAATTCCTCCAAAGAATCCTATCTTCCGTTTCCATATCTTTTCAGTAAAAAGGTAAACCAATACCAGTACCAACACCAAGATCATACTGAGGATAGCAGTATATGCCCATCCATCAACGCTCATCATATTTACCAGCGAGCGATACCATGTGACAAAAAACATTTCTGATGCAGGAGTAATCTTGTCGATGGTCTTGCTGCGTGCCATCTGTAGGTTGAAGCGGATATCATCGTCTGAAGGCGACAACAATAATGCCCGTTCGTATGCCAATACCGCTTGCGTGATTTTATCCAAACGATAATAAGCATTACCCATATTGTAATAGATTTCAGCAGAAACACCTTGTTTCAACAACTCCTGATAGTCAACAATAGCTTGTTGGTAATTGCCTTTTGCAAATTCTGCATCTGCATTATTTTTGGTAATGGAATGAGCTGTATCCGCAAATATGAGCGAACCAGCAACCATCACGAATACCATCAAGGTTTTCATTGCATTTTCTATTCGCATAATCATAGACTTGGCTGTCTCAAATGTACGACTCATGTTACCCTTAGCATCTCCAGGTGCATAACGTTCAAACTCGCATTCGTCAACGGATGCAATAAACTGATTGATTGTTTCTTCATTGACATCATGTGCTTGCAAATGTTCACGGATATTTTCGCGCGACAAACCTTCAACAGACATATTGAATTTATCACCCACATATCCCCATAGCGTACGCATAATCTCATCATAGAATTGTCCCTGCTCGCCTTGTTCCATTAGTTTTTCGGCCTGACGAAGACGTTTGTTTGCCACCTTACTAGCTTTCTTTCCACGAACCATACCAATATTGGCATTCTGCAAAGCTTGATGACGGAACATATACAATAGTCCACCGAATGTAACCATCAGCAAAAAGAGTACAATCAGGTAAAGGGCGGAGCCAAAGAAATAGTCGTCAACAGCATGTATCTCTGCCTTTCCGGACTTAATCGGACGAATATCCTGACCCTTAGTAGCTGTAAAATCTCCTGCATCACTCTCTGTTCCGTCACCCTTTGCCACAATGACAATCTGTGGCTGAGTCTGAACAGTTTTATATGTATTGGCAGATGTGTCATAATAAACCAGTTTTACTGGCGGAATAGTATAGGTACCCTCCTTACGAGGAACAGCCAAGATGTCGTAAACCATATTTCCTTCAACACCATTAACCGTCAAAGTGGTTTTGTCAGTAACCTTAGCATCGTATTTCTCAAATTCCTTTGGAAAAGCTACTTCAGGTTGTTTGATGAGTTTCAGATTACCCGTTCCGCTCACGACCACACGAAGGGTTAAAGGATTACCTGCTGTAACTTCTTCTTTAGCCAACTGACTAGAAATAGTAAATTTACCAACACCGCCTGAGAAGCCTGCCGGTGCTTGTGGAAGAGGAGAAACTTGAACGGTTACAGCCGGTGCCTTGATGTCTTTTTTTACCTCTACAAGACCACTGCCACCGTTGAAGAACGCTTCAAACGGATCGATGTCTCGGTTTTCAAAAGTAACAACTCCCTGGAAGGTGATATCAGGAATCTTCAACGAACCTGACATTTGGGGATATAACACATATTGACTCCATGTGTAAACACGATAGTTTCTTCCATTAAGTGTTTCATTATGAGGAACTTCCGGATGGTCGAGCTTGATTTTCTGAGAATGGAATCCTTTCAAATCAGGCATCCGTTCATTCAAATCGGTCAATGGAACCTGTGTGTAAACTTTATAAGTAAGAAGGATTGGTTCCTGAACGCGACAGCTCTTCTTGCTGACAATCGTCTTGATAAACAGTTCATTTTCACTTACGGATGAAGAAGGTTGAGAAGCATGTGTTCTTGAATCATATCGTGAATAGCTATTGTTGCTGGCAGGTGCATGTGAAGCATGACCAGATACTGTAATGTGGACAGGAGCAGATTGTATGGTTTTGCCGCCAATTGTTGCCTGCGCCGGAGAAATGGTGACATTGCCTTTCTTTGCTGCCTGATAAACATACGTTACCGTAACGGTAGAGGAACTGCTCGTATGGCCATTCACCATCTGCCAACTGGATTGTTCCGATGTATAAGGTCCACCCAAAAGATAAACAGCATCAGATGTTTTTCCAGCACGGAAGTGGTTGACATCCTGTGAATTGATGACATATTCTACTTGGAATTGCTCACCCACATCCACATGCTTGGGAGCGCGAATACTTATTTTCTGTGCATAGCCTGTCACAGAAAGCAGTAGAATTGTCATGATATATAAATAGCGTTTCATACCTATTGTTATATGCATTGTCAGTTCTTTGATTATTTCTACCAGTTTTTATCCAGATTACGCTTTGAAGGTTGTTGCATCGCTTTTTTCAAACGCTGCTGAGTGGCTTTTTCTTCCTGCATAGCAGCATTAAGAAGTTGCTCGGCATTCTCCTTGCTCATCTCGTTTTTTTGTTCTGGTTGTTGCTTGTCTTGCTGATTCTTCTTATTGTTTTGTTGTTGCTTTTGCTTGTCGTCTTGTTCTTTTTGTTTATTCTGGTCTTGATTATTCTGCTGTTGCTGCTGTTTTTGCTGTTTTTGCTGTTTTTGCAGTTGACGTTTGCACAGAGCCAGATTCTTACGTGCATGTTCATCTGTAGGATTCAAACGAAGGGCATTCTTATAAGCATCAATAGCTTTTTCATATTCCTTTTTGTTTTGATACATGACACCTTTATTATAATAGGATTTCGAACGACGCTCTTTATCTGTCTGTGAGGAAGCCGCCAGAGAAAATTGTTTATCAGCCTCCTCTGTCTTTCCTTGTTTCATCAGTGCACATCCCAGATTATATGAAGCACGAGCATTTTGGCCATTTTTCTCCAATGCTTTACGATATTTTGTCTCTGCCTGGGCATATTGTCCGCTTCGATAAAGTTTGTTGCCTTCTCGGATCAGCTGACGGTCGTCTTGTGCATGAACCATCAGCACAGAGACAAATGACATGAACAGTATAAAGAAAGTCTTCTTCATTTTTCTCTATTAAATATGCGCCATCCTTTTGTGACGGGATTATTACATTCCAGTATCAACACTTCAATGATGAGAATCAGCAAGACGAGAATTCCGACTGCCTGAAACTGCTCATCATATTCACTATAGAGAACCTTGTTGATTTCTCCTTTCTGCAGTTTGGATATTTCCGCATCAAGCTTCGCTTCTGCAGAACTGCTGTTATCTACATAGATATAGGTTCCTTTGCCTGCTTCAGCCACACGTTTACACATGTCTTCGTTCAGCGCAGACATCACAACCTGTCCACTATTGTCTTTCAGATAATCTCCTTCCCCCATCGGGATCGGGGCACCTTGCTTGCTACCTACGCCCAAAATGAACACATGGATGCCATTCTTCTCTGCCTCTTTTGCCATCGCCTCAGCATCTCCCTCATGGTCTTCGCCATCGGTAATCACAACAATAGCTTTCCCTGTTTTATCATTTTGCGAGAAACTGTGCATCGCCAATCGAATAGCCTCACCAATATCAGTTCCTTGTTGCTGAATCAGTGACGGTTCGGCATTCTGCAAAAACATCTTGGCTGAGATATAGTCACTGGTAATCGGCAGTTGCACAAAAGCATCACCAGCAAAGACGATGAGTCCAATCTTGTCATTGTAGAAATGATCCACTAAGTTTTCAACAAGCATCTTACTCTTTTCCAAACGTGACGGCTCCACATCTTGTGCCAACATGGAGTTGCTGATATCCAAGGCAATAATCGTTTCTATCCCCTGACGCTTTTCCTTTGATATCTTGGCTCCCATTTGCGGACGTGCCAACATCACTATCAACAATGCCAATGCCACCATCAGGAGGATAAACTTCAGTATTCTACGAACCAACGACACATCGGGAGCCAATTGTTTAATCAGCGTTGGGTCGGCAAACTTACGCCAACGTTTCTTCTGCTGACGCATCAGCAGAATACGTAAGGCGCATAGTGCCGGTATCAGCAGCAACAACCATAAATATGCGGGTTCTTCAAATCTGAACATCTTTATCTTATCTTTTTATTGATACAGGCTTTCCTTTTTAAGGAATACGTCTGAATATTGTTATACGCAATAATACTTCCAATAGCAGTACCAGGATTGCAGCAAGTGCCAATGGCTGAAAAGCCTCATAATGCTTGCTGTAACTTGATGACGTGATTTTTGTCTTTTCCAGTTGGTCTATATCGTGATATATCTTCTTCAGTTCCGAACGGCTTTGGGCACGATAGAATTTTCCATTGGTCATCGAGGCTATCTCCCCCAATGTCTTGGTATCTATTTCTCCCCTACTCTGGATGTATTGTGTCGTTCCGTTAATCTGTATCGGATAACGGGCGACCCCATTCGTTCCGAAACCGATAGTATAAACCCTGATCCCAAGACTTTTAGCGATCTGGGCAGCAGTCAACGGGGAAATATCTCCCATGTTATTACTACCGTCTGTCAACAGAATGACAACTTTGCTCTTGGTCTTGGAATCTTTCAAACGGCTGACAGCATTAGCCAATCCCATTCCCACAGCCGTACCGTCTTGAATCAATCCGTTAGCAGCAATATCGGTACGGACATTATGCAACAAATTGGTCAATGCGGCGTGATCGGTTGTCATCGGACATTGAGTAAATGCTTCGCCAGCAAAAATAGTCAGTCCGATATTATCGTTTTCCCTATCGGCCACAAAGTCTATTGCCACTTCCTTTGCCACTTCCATACGGTTGGGCGTCACATCTTCAGCCAGCATACTGGTCGAAACGTCGATGGCGAGCATGATATCAATACCCTCCACATCTTTTTTCCACGCATCATTGGTTTGTGGACGTGCCAATATCAGGATGACCAATACAAACAAGATGCATCGGAGCACCATCGGTAAATGAATGAATCGTACGCGCCAACTTTTGGGCGCATGCTGGTAGGCATACGTGTCGCTCATTCGCATCGTTGGCTCTCCCTTGCGTCGATACACGAAGTACCAATACCCATACGGTATCAGCAACAAGAGCAACCATAGATATCCTTTATCTGCAAAAAACATATAGCCACCTCTTATATTGTTAGTTCATATATTCGCATTCCCGAAACCACCAGCAATGCAATAATTGCAATCACTGCAGCGGCAATGAGTGCTTTCAGCATCCGACGGGTGCGAATGAGTTGCTTATCATCATCAGAGAGTTCCTCTTTGACTTCCACTACCTGTTCTGTATCTGCCTGTTTGGTTTCTTCAATGAAATGTACCACGCTCGACAGATAGAAATCACTTTCATTGTCATAGGTAAAATATTTCGCAAACTTCACCAAATCGGCTGTTTGGAACACTTCTTTCAATTCATCTATCTTACCAGGATCTTCCTGTTGCAAACGATCGATAATCTCGGAACTGGTCATCTCCATTGCATTGATGCCAAAACGTTCATCAAGATATTGTCTCAGCACATCAGTCAACTCGGTATAATAGTCTTTCTGTTCCTCTGCCGTTGTGTGCGATGTTGCCGACAATGCATCTATCGCCTGCAAAGCCTTTTCATGAGGCAGTACTTTCTTGATGATACGTCGCTGGAAACGGATAGGTTTCTTGCTTTTCAACCTTTTAACCATCAGATAAATCAGGAAGCACAACAATGCGGATAGCAAGAAGAATGATACAGGAGCAGCCCACTCTGTCCACAAGAATGGATTATCTTCGACGTCGTAGGCAGGATCCATCACTTCCGCATTGGTGGTGTCAACAGCTACCGTTTCTACCCGCAGTTTCATCGGACGTGTCTGATAGGTCTTGCCGTTCACAACAATGGGTAATGCCGGCAGTGTATAGGTCGCTTCATCAAAAGAGGTCAGCGTGTATGAACAAACAATGGTTCGTTGCTCTTCGCGAATGGTGTCACGAGTTGTTTCTACAACCTCAACCCCTTCTGTCAGCTGTTGCTCTGGTTTATATGATGGGAATACGACTTTTGCCTGTGGGGAAGTACTAACACGTACCTTCAGCTTCACCTGTTCACCAATGCGAATTTGGGTTGAATCCAGCTCCGACTCAACCTTCACCTGTGCAAACATCGTACAGGAAACCCAAACAATCAAGATGACTGATAGATATCTTTTCATGATCTTCTCTGTGCAAAAAGCGTCATCAATGCCTTCACGTAGTCTTCGTTCGTCGCTACGGAGACATTGTCCACATTACTCTTATTAAACATTTTACTAAGCTCACGCTGACGAGTCATCCAGTATAGCGTATGGGCATGCCGTAACTGCTGGCTGCTGGTGTCAACATACATCTCATGTCCGGTTTCAGCATCGCGTACTTTCAACAGTCCCACATCCGGAAGTTCTTTGGCACGAGGGTCATAAACCTGTATGGCAACCAAGTCGTGCTTGCTGTTGCAAATGGTCATCGTATGCTCCAAAGACTCACCGCGATAATAGAAGTCGCTGATAAGAAATGCTGTACAACGGCGTTTCATCACTCGCGTCAGAAACTCGACAGCCTCCTTGATGTCTGTTCGCTTACTCTCTGCTTTGAAATCCAGCATTTCGCGAATGATATATAGAATGTGCTTGCGTCCCTTCTTGGGTGGGATATATTTCTCAATCTTATTGGAGAAGAAGATGACACCTATCTTATCGTTGTTCTGGATGGCACTAAAAGCCAACGTAGCAGCAATCTCCGTCACCATTTCTTTCTTCAGCTGAACCATCGTTCCGAAGTCCAACGAACCGGATACGTCTACCAACAGCATCACTGTCAGTTCTCGTTCTTCCTCAAATACCTTCACGTATGGACGATGGAAACGGGCCGTTACGTTCCAGTCAATGTCACGTACGTCGTCACCAAACTGGTATTCGCGCACCTCGGAGAAGGCCATACCACGTCCCTTGAAGGCAGAGTGATACTGTCCTGCGAAGATATTCTGACTCAACCCACGAGTCTTGATTTCTATCTTCCGCACCTTTTTCAGTATCTCAGATGTTTCCATCAGGGCACCTCCACACTATTAATAATTTTGCTGACAATCTCCTCGCTGGTAATCATGCTTGCCTCTGCCTCATAAGAAAGACCGATACGATGGCGCAGCACATCATGAGCAACTGCACGGACATCTTCCGGCACCACATATCCGCGACGTTTGATAAAGGCATAGGCACGTGCGGCTTTGGCTAAGCTGATACTTGCACGCGGACTACCGCCGAAGGATATCAAGTCTTTCAGTTCAGGCAGTTTGTAACGATCCGGATAACGGGTTGCAAAAACCAAATCAGCAATATACTGCTCGATTTTCTCATCGATATAAACTTCTCCCACGACCTTTCTGGCATTGAGGATTTCATCTGCTGTTGTCACCGCATGTACTGTTGGAAGCGCACCTTGCAGGTTCTCACGGATAATCAGCTTCTCTTCGTCCAACGACGGATAGTCTATGACAACCTTCAACATGAAACGATCTACTTGAGCTTCGGGCAACGGATAGGTTCCTTCCTGTTCAATCGGGTTTTGCGTCGCCATCACCAGGAATGGATTCGGCAAAGTGAAAGTCTTCTCACCGATTGTCACCTGGTGTTCCTGCATCGCCTCTAACAGGGCACTTTGTACTTTTGCTGGAGCACGGTTGATTTCATCTGCCAACACGAAGTTTGCGAAAACCGGACCTTTCTTCACGTGGAAAGCTTCGTCTTTCTGTGAATAGATCATGGTTCCGATAACATCTGCCGGCAACAAGTCGGGTGTAAACTGAATGCGGCTATATTGTGCATCAATCAATTGAGCCAATGTCTTTATTGCCAATGTCTTTGCCAAGCCAGGTACACCTTCCAACAGAATATGACCGTCACTCAGCAGTCCTATCAACAACGAATCCACAAGGTGCCTTTGTCCTACGATAACTTGGTTCATACCCGTTAACAGATTCGTAACAAATGCGCTTTGTTGCTCAATACGAATGTTCAATTCTCGAATATCAACTGATTCTGCCATGATATTTGTTTTTATGGATTATACTTCTTTTTTCGTTCTTTCGGTTGAAATAATATTCCACCTGCGGAATTTCGTAGTGCAAAATTACTGTTTTCGTGCATCACAGACGAAATTTCGTGTCTAATAAATATTAAAAAAGTTTCCGAAATGCTACAATTTAAGAAAGTTTTTCAATCATAGCAGCCAATTTAACGTTCAACAAACAAAAATGTCCATAAACTTGTCAGAATTCAAGACTCCAACAAGTTCATGGACGGACTCTATAAAAGGAAGATATGAACGCCTAAAATAAAGAGCGGACTTTTATTTCTTGAAGTTTCTCATCTTAAGTTTAGGCACTTTCACTTTACCTGTTTCCAGTGATTTGGCATCATTCATGACCTCCAGGTAACTTTCCATACCGGCACCCAAAGTAACCCTACAAACACTCTTCAGCGTCTGACCAGGTCGTAAGGTAATCACGGTATCAATACCTACAATGTCATAGGCACCGTACTTGATACGCGGATCTTTGTTATAGGCTTCAAATGAAGTAGTTTCCTCTTCTTGCTTTGCTGCAGGCTGTGCAGGTTGTATGCTCTTTGTTTCAACGCTGTCAGCTGGAGCTGTCTTTATTGTTGCCTCTGTTGGTGTTTTGGGTGTTGCCTGTTTGTCAACTTGACCAGTGGTCCCTCTACCGATAAAGAATCCGGCAATAAAGGCGATGACAGCCAATAAGCATGCCAAGACAAGATTCCTGCGATTGCGTTTTTGCAAAGCAGCCACTTCCTCTCTCAAACGGACTACTTCTCGAGGCAATACATCCAAATCAGCTACCTTCTTTTTCAATGCAGACAATTGCTCATCAATCGCCCGTTGTTTTTCTATAAGTACTTCCGCTTGTGCTTCTTCAACAGGTTTTGCTGTTTTTTCCTGAGTTTCTGAACGTTCCGAAGTCTCCGGTTCCGTACTTTCCGCAGCCGTAGAGAGCAATGCATCTGGTGTTTCAGGAGTTTCTTGAGTATCAGGAGTTTCTTGAGTATCAGGAGTTTCTTGAGTATCAGGAGTTTCCGGAACTTCTGGAGTTTCTGTTTCCTTCTGATTGTCCAGATCCGAGAAATCTACACCATCTTTGACAATAACCGTTTCGAACTGGGCAAATGGCTTATTGACAAAGTCACGCAAAGCAGCGTCTGGGGTGAATGTTATCTTGTCATGACCTTCAATCAATACACGTTCACCGGTATTGACATTCACACTCTCACGGTCTTTGACTGATGCCACCTTGAATGTTCCCAGTCCTTTTACTTTCACCTGCTTGTCTTTCATCAGACCGTCGTTGACGACATCAAAGAGCATTGCAACAAATGTTTCGGCATCTTTCAACGGCATTTTATACTTCGTTGACAACGCGGAGGTGATATTCTGTATTTTACTCTTTGCCATTATTCAGCCCCTCCTTTCTTCAATGATTTCTTCACAGATGAAAAAGGTTTGAAATTCAGCACCAATTTGGGTGGAATCAGCATGCGTTGCTTAGATTGCGGATTCACAATCATACGCTCCAATCGTTTCTTAACTTCGAAACTGCCGAAATTCGCAATCGAAACAGCTTCTCCATCTTCAAAATTAGCATACATTGCGTCAAGCACGCCACGCACTAATTTCTGCGTGTCTTCGAGCGAATAGCCCGACTTCTTCGACAATGCTGCGATAAATTCTTTGTTGTTCATATCTTTATAGTCAGTTTATTACTTTTCCGTACAAATCAAACTCTTCTGCATCTGTGATGCGCACCGAATAGAAGGTACCTGTTTTCAGTGGTTGTTCAGCAACAGGAATCAATACTTCTGGATCAACCTCCGGCGAGGAGTATTCTGTTCGGCCTATATAGTAATCGCCTTCTTGACGATCAATGATAACTTTCAATATTTTTCCTATCTTTTCTGCGGCTATTTCTGCGCTGATTTGCTGTTGCAAAGCCATTAGTTTACTCAAGCGGCGCTGCTTCACATCATCAGGAACATCGTCTTTGTAGTGGATGGCGCTATAGGTTCCCTCTTCTTCTGAATATGCGAAGGCACCCATTCGTTCAAACCGCGCCTTTCTGACGAAGTCCATCAACTCTTGGAAGTCTTCTTCCGTTTCACCTGGGAAGCCTACCATCAAGGTTGTGCGCAGATGAATGCCTGGTACTTGTTCACGGATAACCTTCAAAAGGTCTAATGTTTCTTGTTTCGTCACATGCCGATGCATTCGCTCTAAAACGGAATCAGAGATGTGCTGTAAGGCAATGTCTAAATATTTACAAACGTTTGAATGTTCACGAATTACGTCCAGTAGTTCAAGTGGAAATTGATTCGGATAAGCATAGTGAAGACGTATCCATTCAACACCATCTATCTCTGCCATCTTCTGAACCAGTTCTGCAATATGGCGCTTCCCGTCAAGATCCACACCATAGTAGGTCAGCTCCTGTTCGATAACTTGAAATTCCTTCACGCCGACAGCCACCAACTCACGTACTTCATCTAATATGTCATTAATAGGACGGCTGACATGCTTTCCCGTAATCAGTGGAATCGCACAATAAGCACAACGGCGGTCGCAGCCTTCGGCGATTTTCAAATAGGCATAGTGCTTCGGAGTCGTCAACACACGACGGCAACCGCACCCACGCTCTCTCTCTCCCTCGTTCTCTCCTATTTCTTTAACCAGTTCTTTGTAATTAAATTTCCCAAAGAAGCGATCCACTTCCGGAAGTTCATCCATCAGTTCCTTCAGGTATCGTTCCGACAGGCAGCCCATCACATAAAGTCGATTCAGTCGTCCTTCCTGTTTGGCTGCTGCCAGTTCCAGAATCATTTGAATGCTCTCCTCTTTGGCATCACCGATGAAACCGCAGGTATTTACAACTGCAATTTCCCCTTCCGCCTGTTCCGGATCATGTACACAATGATAGCCATTCAACTCGAATTGCTTCATCAACAGCTCTGAATCAACCAGATTCTTCGAGCAGCCCATTGTGAATATGTCAATCCTGTTTTTAATCATCCTTTACCAAACAGGGAATCAACAAATTCTTTCTTGTTAAACAACTGCAGGTCTTCCATTCCTTCGCCCAGACCGATATACTTCACAGGTACCTTCAGCTGGTCGCTGATACCGATCACGACACCACCTTTAGCGGTTCCATCGAGTTTTGTAATCGCCAGCGAGGTAATCTGCGTGACGGCAGAGAACTGTTTTGCCTGTTCGAAAGCATTCTGTCCTGTGCTACCATCCAAAACGAGCATCACCTCATCAGGAGCGTCAGGCAAAACCTTCTTCATCACTTCCTTGATTTTCTTCAACTCGTTCATCAGGCCCACCTTGTTGTGCAGACGACCTGCCGTATCGATAATGACCACATCAGCGTCATTAGCCTTTGCACTGCTTAGCGTGTCGAAAGCCACAGATGCAGGGTCGCTACCCATCTGCTGTTTGATGACAGGAACGCCCACGCGCTCACCCCATATACATATCTGTTCTACGGCAGCAGCACGGAAGGTGTCGGCAGCGCCCAAATAAACCTTCTTGCCGGCATTCTTGAATTGCCAAGCCAGTTTACCGATTGTGGTCGTCTTACCTACTCCATTCACACCAACCACCAGAATCACATAGGGTTTATGGTCTGTGGGCAAATCCCAGTTATCGTTGTCGCCTGTATGGTTCTCTGTCAGCAGATTGGCAATCTCGTCACGCAGGATTGCATTCAGTTCTGATGTCGATACATATTTGTCGCGAGCCACACGCTCTTCGATACGCTCGATAATCTTGATAGTGGTTTCTACGCCTACGTCAGAAGTGATCAGTACCTCTTCCAGGTCGTCCAACACCTCATCGTCAACCTTCGATTTACCAGCTAAAGCACGAGTCAACTTCGAGAAAACACTTTCTTTTGTTTTCTCCAAGCCTTTGTCTAATGTTTCCTTCTTGTTCTTATTAAATAATCCGAATAATCCCATAATTCAAAACTTTCAGATTGCAAAGATACGAAAAGTTGAGTGCAAAACAAAAGAATTCATTCTTTTTTTTGCCGAGACGGAGTATCTTCGACCTTTGAAAAAGGTCAAAGGTAATGCAAATCGAGCGAAATGCAAAAGAAAAACACTTTTTTCTTTTCAATGTCGAGCGTGAGTACCTTCGACCGAAGGTCAAAGATAGTGCAAATCGAGTACCCTCCTTTGTCAACTCTTTTCAATTCACACTTCCGTATCAAACCCTACGCATTTCAAAACCTATGCTTTTACTCGCCAAAACGTCACCTTTTGCGCTCCAAAACATGACCTTTCGCAGTCCAAAACCTAAGCTTTTTCAAAGTAAAACGTCACGTTTTGCAATCGCCTGATAACCAAATGTTTATGCTGCCAATTTCTTTTAGGAGACGAAAAATGCACAGAAATCATGTTGTAAAGTATTTTCTTTGTTTCAAAAGCGACTCAGATATCAGATATCAGTTTTATCAGCAGCACAAGTTGTGGATACAGAATACAGAATACAGTTTTCTCAGCAGCGGTTTGTACCCAATGAAAGGCAGAATGAAAAGCGGTAATTCTGCCCCAGAGGTTATTCACTTATAACTTATAACTTTGGACATTAATGGTTTTCCAATGAAGAGTGATGGTGAATTATTGGTAATTACAATTTATAAGTATAATAATTTTATAATAATATATAATATTAAATATTATATATTATTATAAAGAATTCTATCTCAAGTTTCTTAGTCAAGGTCCAAATACCTTAATGTCCAAAGTTATAAGTTATAAGTTATAAGTTAGTGTTGCTGCTGAGAAAACTGTATTCTGTATTCTGTATCCATTCTTTTTATGATGTACCGCTCATTATAAAACTGATATCTGATATCTGAGTCACATAATGGTGGGTGTTGGGGTACATGTTGGGGTACAACTTAGGTACATGTTCAAACAACATGTACCTCTCCGCATCCCCTTTGTTTATCGGCATTCCAGACGTTTTCAGGTACAAGGTACATGTTATCGCAAATGTCGGCAGAAATCTTTCCTAACAATCCTTTATCAGAGAAAAACAAGTGATTTTCTTTTCCGTTCCAGAATTTCTTGCTATATTTGCGCTCAGAAACATAAAGTAATGACAAGATGAATACAACAAGAACCAAAGAAGAAATAGTCAATTGGCTCAAAACTGCACAGAAGAGACAGCAAGACTGGCAGAAGGAAGTGAAACAACGCTGGGCAGAAAGGCATCAGCAGTCAATGGCACAAAAAGTATGAAACAATTTGTTCTTGACCGTATCAATAAGATTGCTCCATATAAGGTAAGTATAGAGGGCAAGCAGTTTGTTTTCGATACAATATACGGTTTGCGATACGAAGTTCGCTTTTTTGAAGAACAGCCTATTGGCGGTTGTGAAACTTGGCAGTTTAGTTTTGCTAAGGCCAATGATGAGAGTGCGGCAGAGGATCCCTATGTACGATTTACTCTTTTTGCCATTATAGATGAATTCTTCATGGAGAACGAAAACGTATTACTATATATATGTGATAGTAGTGACAGCCGAGAAGCTGCACGTAATCGACTTTTCATACGTTGGTTCAAAGAGTCAGCACAGCCGAACCGTTTTACTATTCGGTCGGCTAGTGCCACAATAGAAGGTCAAGGTTTTTATGCTGCAATAATCGTAGAGAATCGTAATCCACGATTAACAGATGTCACAGCAGAGTTCGACAAAACAGCAGTTTCCTTGACGAATAAACCTGGCGAGTAATCATTTAAATAAATACAAGGTATAAACCCTTAATACCACATTTGCCTATGGGCTGAGATAAAATATAATAAGGACATAAGACAGAACGTCCACTTTAACTATAAACAAACGACGGATTTCAAAATTCGTCGTTTTCTTTGTAAAAACAAATTTCTGAAATCTGAGTCACAAAATGGTGGGTGTTTGGTGGATGTTTGGTGGGTCTTGAGGCAACACCCACCCATCCGACTTCCCCTGTAAACAAAGGGACTCCCACCGTTTTTCGTCCATTTTTGGTGGGTGTTGATGAAAAATTTCTCAAAATTTATCTGCTTTCGACGTGAGGGAAAATTTTCCCAGATGTAAGACAGAATGATTACCGTCCTCCAATTTTGTTGAGGTACATGTTGGGGTACAACTTAGGTACATGTTCAAACAACATGTACCTCTCCGCATCTCCTGTATTTATCGCCATTACAGAAGGTTTTAGGTACAAGGTACATGTGTCTTCGTACATTATCATTTCCTATAAAACCTGATAGATTCCTATCATTTTCTGTTGTTTTTCCGCCGTTTCTTTGTAATTTCTTCACGAATGATGAAAAAACTTCGTAATCGTTTGCGTAGAAATAAAAAAATAACTATCTTTGACGCGTCCATAACCAATAATGATGATGTCCATTGAGATGGATGGAGTTAAGGTTGGACACTACATAATGGAAAAGCGTCACACGATGCTTTGTCGATTGGTCATCTGAAATTACCACAGAAGATTGCTTACCAAAGACAATGCAGAGTAGATGCCACGGGTATGCTGAATTTGTATCCCCGTTGTGTGCGTGAAGGCTTATCATGCCTTCAACGCACACTTACGGGTGTTTATCAGCAATACGATGCGTGGGTATCACTATGTTCGTCAGTAAGCAAGGCTGTGGTAGGCCTCAGATGACAGATGAGCAGAAGGTGGATACCCACGTTTTTTTATGTAGTTTCATGTAAGCAGGCAAGAATCTGTTTGGGTGTCAACAGGCGTATTATACAAAGAAGCAATGAAGAGAGTAATAAAAAGAGAAGAGTTGTTGAATTATTCCACAGAGATGCTTAAGGCTATCGTTAAGCCTGGTGTTAAGATTAAGCATGCACGTATAGAAGAATGGTTGTCTCTTACTGGCATGGAAACCGTCGATTTGGCAGAAGGTGGTGAATTACTAAAGAATTCATCAGGAGAATACTATATTGGTGGAGATCGAGAACCTGCCGGAATACGATTTCCAGATGGAAAGTATATAGGGATAGGGAGTATAGAAGAAGTATTAATAGATTAGAAAATCATGGAAAACAACAAGAAACAAATATGGGCCTACCTTTCTATGAAGAAAGGGATGTTTGACAATGATTACTATTTTTATGAAGATGGAACAATCCTTCATCGTTATGATCGTTCTATGAAAGATTATAATCTTGAAAGTTATGTTTTACCTTCTAATATATCGGATTCAGAAAAAGAAAAGATTATATCAAAATGTGAATCAGAATGTAATCAAGAGATTGTAAATCAAATAAAAATAATTTTGAAAGTAAATAAATAAAAACAACTATGAAACAGGTAATTAAGTCTATTCTGTTTACTATACTCATGAGTATGGTCGGAACAAAAATGAATGCCTATGACTTTGAGGTCGATGGTATATATTACAATGTGATTTCGTTTGAAAAAATGACTGCTGGAGTAACACATGGTGAAAAATATATTCCCCCAACAAGTCATTATTCGGGAAGCATTTCAATTCCATCCTTTGTTACATATAACGGAAAAAATTTTTCTGTAATTTCAATTTGTGAATATGCTTTCAGAGAATCGACGGTAACATCCGTATATTTGCCTAATTCTATTGTTGAAATATGTGAAAGAGCATTTGAAGATTGTCAGAATCTTGTAAATGTAAACATCTCCAATCGTGTTCGGACTATTGGTTCAAGTGCGTTCAGAGGATGTAATAAACTAAAGGAAATTTACATCCCAGAAAGTGTAACAACAATAGGATCCTATGCGTTTTCTGGATGCACGAATTTAAGTTCGGTTACTATTTCAAATGGTATAACTAAAATCCCCGAATACTTATTTGCATACTGTCGAAATATATCAACACTCGCTATTCCTAATTCCGTAAAAACTATGGATAATAACGCATTTTGTCATTGTAAAATAGACACTTTCATTATTTCTCCTGATGTAGAAAGCTTTAGTTACAATCCCGGAATTGAAGTTAACAACTTTTATATAAAGGATAGTGATAAAGAATTCAAGTTGTCTAGTTATGATGATGTTATTTACTTAGATTCAATGTATTTGGGAAGAAATACAAGTGGTAGTACTTGTTTCTGTCCAACAAAATTAGAAATCGGAGAAAATGTTACACTGGTCAACAATGCATTACCAAATCATATAGTTGCTATTCGTACGAGGCTATTTGATCCTCCAATTTGGAGCGGAAGATGTCAGAACTTCTCTAACAATCAGTTTATGAATGTTCCAGTCTTAGTTCCTTCTGGTTCTATTCCTGCATATGAATCTGCTAATATATGGAAAAAATTTTGGAATATACGAGAGTATTTAGATGATGGAACGGAACCCGAAACAAAGAAGTGTGAGATGCCATCAATCAGTTATTGTAATGGTAAACTAATATTTGCAACAAAAACGGAAGGTGCTACATGCTATTACTCAATAACTGATTCTGACATCAAAGCAGGAAGCGGAAGTGAGTTGCAGTTGGCTGTAACATACAACATTAGTGTATATGCGTCGAAAACTGGTTGTGAGAATTCTGAAACAGCCACAGCAACTCTCTGTTGGATAGATGCGACACCTCAGACTGAAGGCATTACCGACGGAGTAGCTCAGATATCGTCTAAGGCCGTGCTGATACAAAGTGAAGGTGGTATTCTGAAGGTGGAAGGTGTTGATGACGGAACTCCGATTTCCGTTTACACCCTTGATGGCAAGCAGGCTGGTAGTGCCGTTAGTCGTAATGGTGCAGCACTCATTGGTACCAACATCCAGCCTGGCAACGCAACCATTGTGAAGATAGGCAATAAGAGTGTGAAAGTGATTATGAAATAATACGTACTTTTACATTCAGATTGCAGATTAACGGAGAGTGACATTAAAGGATGAGAAAAAAGGTAGTCTTTCGACTACCTTTTTATATTGTCCCAATAAGCATTAGTTTATCATAACGCAGCTGCTGCAATCCAATCATAGACGCAGCTGACGACGCCAAACAGCAGGATTCCTGCGGTACAGATGACAAGCGCCAGTTTGGTGTTGCAGTCCATACGGAATGTTGACAACGGATGTTCGCTCTGCTTGATGTACATAGCCTTCACAATGAGCAGGTAGTAGTACAATGACACGACCGTATTCAACAGCGCGATGAAGACGACCGCATAAGCCAGTACAGAGCCGGCCTTTGCTGCTGCCATGAAGACGAAGAACTTCGAGAACATACCGGCAAACGGTGGAATACCACCCAAGGAGAACAAGGCGAGTGTCATCAACAGCGCCATCTTCGGATTCGTGGAATAGAGTCCGTCATAAGCATCCATATCTGTTGTTCCATGAGCCTGTTCAACAGCACCGATAATTGAGAATACGGCCATATTAGCAACAACATAAATCAGCACGTAGTAGCTCAAGGCCGTTACACTCATATCGTTGTTGCCGATAACTGCCAACACGATATAACCTGCCTGCGAGATAGAGCTGAACGCCATGAAGCGCTTCAGTTCTGTTTGACGGATGGCAAACAGGTTGGCTATTGTGATACTCAATACGGATACGATGCTCAGCAAGATTTGCCATTCTGCAACCAATGTCTGGAAGACGTGCATCAGGATGATGCACAGCGTGAAAGCTGCAGCTCCCTTCGAGACGACAGAAAGATAACCCGTTACGGGTGTAGGAGCACCCTGATAGGTATCAGCTGTCCAGAAGTGGAACGGAACGAGCGAAATCTTAAAGCCTAAGCCGCTGAAGAAGAACACCATTCCGAGAATTGACAATGGAGAATTGACCATTGATAATTGTTGTGCTACACCGTCGAAATAGAGGGTTCCTGCTGCAGCGTAAATGAAAGAAATGCCAAAGAGCATCACACCGCTGGAGAATGTTGCCGTAAGAATGAACTTCGCAGCACCCTCTGCACTCTCCTTCCGGTTCTTGTCGAAGGCTACGGCACATGCCAAAGGCACACTTGCCATTTCCAAACCGAGGAAGAACATCAGGAAATGTCCTGCCGACATCATGACAAACATACCCAGTAGCGTAGAAACGATGAGCAGATAGAATTCGGCTTCGTATTTATTTTGTACTGCCCACGCACGGCTCTGGATCAGGACGATGAGTGTACCTGCAGCCAAAATGGTCTTCATCACACTGACAGCTGCCGTCGTCGCATACATGCCACCGAAAACAGAAACCGGTTCCATACAGCATACAGGAACCACAATAGCTGGTATCATCAGTATGCATGCAAGCGGATTGAGCCAACGGCGCTGTGTCTGTTTTGCGCTGCAGAAATCAGCCACAAACAGTATGACCAGTACAGCCACTAAGACCGCTTCCGGAAGCATTTGAAAGAAATCAAAATATGTATTCATAACTTATCTTCTTTTTTAATCAACTTCTTATAAACTTGCAAACTGTGATAAAATCGGAGTCACAGCATCATTGATGACATCACTTGCCCAGAACGGGAACAAACCTAAGCCTGCAACACAGGCAATCAGACAGATGACAGCGACACGCTCGTCCCAGGTGGCATCAGTGAGTGTTTCGTAATGAGGATCGGCCACTTTGCCATAGAGAATCTTGCCAACGACACGAAGGATGTAAACGGCCGTCACTACGATAGATGTACAGGCTATAATCGTTGCTGTACGACGGAAGAAGTCTGGCGTTCCATCGGGCAGGTTCGCACCGAAGGAACCTACGAAGATGGTCATCTCTGCTACGAAACCAGAGAAACCTGGCAAACCGAGATTGGCCAAACCTGCAATGACATATCCTACAGCAAGGAATGGCATGATTTTCATCAGACCACCCAACTTGCGGATATCACGGGTATGGGTACGACCGTATATCATACCGATCAAGGCAAAGAACAAGGCCGTCATCAGACCGTGAGAGAGCATCTGTAAGATGGCTCCTGTACATGACGTCTGGGTCATCATCAACAGCGCAAAGAGCACCAGTCCGCAGTGGCTTACCGATGAATAAGCGTTGATATACTTCAAATCGGTCTGCACACAGGCTGACAGTGCGCCATAAACAACAGAAATCGTTGTGAGAATGATGAAGATCCAAGCCAGTTCGTGTGCTGCCTCCGGCAACAGGAACATCGCGATGCGGAAACATCCATAACCTCCAAGTTTCATCAACACACCTGCATGAAGCATAGACACGGCTGTCGGCGCTGAAGCATGACCGTCGGGCGACCAAGTGTGGAACGGGAAGAGTGCTCCCAATACACCGAAACCGATGAAGATGAACGGGAAGAAAATCTTCTGGATATCAACAGGGATGTTGTGCTTCTGTGCTATCTCCAGCACATTCATCGTATCGGCTCCACTGAAATAAAAGATACCCAGCAAACCGAGGATGAGCAATGCGGAACCACCCATCAGCATCAAGGTCAGTTTCATGGCAGAATACTCCTTGTGTCCACTACCCCACACACCAATCAACAGGTACATCGGAATCAGTGCCACCTCGTAGAACATGAACATCGTGAACATGTCTATAGAGATGAAGAAACCATATACACCCGTTGACAAGAGGGTGAACCACAGGAAATATTCCTTCTTCATGGGTTGCAGCTGCCAGGAGGCAAAGGTACCCGTGAAGACAATGATACTGGAAAGAAGCAGCATGACTACACTGATGCCATCAACACCGACAGCATAACTGATATGCAGCGGAGCAAACCAAGTTACACTATAGGTATATAGCATCTCTGCCGTATTGCCGCCGTGACGCTGACTGATAAAATCGATGGTCAGCCAAATGGAAAGTGCCAACAAACAGCTGGCGCCTGCCACCATTACACCGCGCACTTGATTATCGTTGCGTGCAATCCAAAGACCGAGCAACATCAATGCGGGAATGACTACGAATAATGATAGTATATTCATATTTGACGATTTTACTATTTGACGATTTACAATGCTAACAATATCAGTGTCAATGCCACTGTACCTGTCAGGAACCAGATGGCATAATGACGGACATCACCACTCTGCCAGGAACGTATGGACTCTCCACTCTCGTTGGCTCCCCATGCTAAGAAGTTGAATGTGCCGTCAACAACATGACGGTCGAACCATGCAATGGGGGTAGATACACAACGGAAGATAATCTTATGCGTTACAAACTGCCAGATCTCATCTTGATAGAAACGCTTATAGGCAGCACGGTGCAGTTTGGGGAACGTCTTATACAAACGGTCGGCAATGGGCTGCTGTTCACCTTTATATATATAGGTGGCAAGACAGATGCTCAAGATGGCGATGACGGTTGAAGTCACAGCAATCTGTGTATCAAAATGAATGTCGTAGTTCATGCCGTTTGCGCTGACGAAACTACCAAAGCTGTTCGTCCAGCCGAGGAATCCTGCTAATGTGGTATAGATGCCGACGCCTACCGTAATCACCGTAAGCACAATCAGCGGAATCGTCATCGACAACGGAGCTTCATGAGGCGTGTGATGTGCATGAGCCTCGCGATTTTCCGTTCCCCAGAAAATACCATAATAGAGACGGAACATATAGAAAGCGGTCATTGCAGCTATACCTGTCATAATCCAACCTACCATAGGACTATATTGGAAACAGGCAGTTATAATCTCATCCTTCGAACTGAAACCAGAGAAGAATGGAATACCGGCAATGGCCAGACAGCTGATCAGGAAGGTGATATGCGTAATCGGCATATATTTCCGAAGTCCACCCATCAGTGCCATCTCGTTGGAATGAACAGCATGGATGATACATCCGGCACCCAAGAACAGACACGCTTTGAACATGGCGTGCGTGAACAAGTGGAACATACCAGCCATATAGCCCAGCTGGGTGTGGTTGTCGAGGACGGCTTCATGTCCAGGCAGACAAACACCGAGGGCAACCATCATGAAGGCAATCTGGGAAATCGTTGAGAAAGCCAGAACACGTTTGATGTCGCTCTGTGCACAGGCAACAGCAGCAGCATAGAAGGCAGTAAAGACACCCACCCAGACAACGATACTCATTGCCTGCGGCGCATATTCAATCCACAACGGGAACATACGGGCAATCTGGAAAACACCTGCCACAACCATTGTTGCTGCGTGAATCAATGCGCTGACAGGCGTCGGACCTTCCATTGCGTCAGGTAACCAGATGTGTAACGGGAACATCGCACTCTTACCTGCACCACCGATAAACATCAATACAAGAGCCGTTGGAAGAATCATGGCACCAGCAGCCATAGCCTTTGTCGCATTGGCTGTAATAAACGGTGTGGTACCCTGCCCCATCACAATATCACCGGCAAATGAGAAGCTGAACGACTCCGTATAGTAGCCAAACAGCAGAATACCGATGAGGAAGAACATATCGGCAAACCGAGTCACGATAAAGGCTTTCTTCGAAGCGGCTATCGCTGGTTTAAGCGGATAATAGAAACCAATGAGCAGGTATGAGCTGACACCTACCAACTCCCAGAATAAATACATCTGGAAGATGTTTGTAGCAACAACCAACCCAAGCATCGACATCGTGAAAAGCGACAAGAACGCATAGTAGCGCTGGAAGCCTTTCTCACCGTGCATGTAACCGAAAGAATAGATGTGTACCATCAAACTGACGGTGGATATCACGATGAGCATCATCACCGAAATCGGATCGAGCAAGATGCCCATATCAAAATGCAAATTACCCAAAGGCAGCCACGTGAAGTTATAAGGTACGATGGTCTGGAACGTACCATCTGCCGTACGGTCAGCACCGAAATAAGCAAATGCTGTCATGTATGACAGAATGGTCACGATGCCCAACGACGTTGTACCAATCAGTCCTGCTACCTTATGAGACATCTTCATTCCTGCCAGTCCCAATACCAAGAAAGAGAGCGCAGGAAGCAGAAGAATCAAGAATACATAAGAATAATCCATAGTTTACTTTTTAATTTTTCATTTCCTGTATGCTGTTTACTTGGTCACTGTGGAAGTGGCGGTAAACATTGATAATTATTGCTATAGCAACAGCCGTTTCTGCAGCGCTGACTCCAATGGAGAACAGCGTAAAGAAGAAACCTTCCGTTCCCTCTGGATACAACAGACGGTTGATGGCTGCAAAGTTCAAATCTACAGCGTTCAGTACCAACTCAATGGAGATGAGCATTGCCAACAGATTGCGACGGGTTACAAAACCGAAAAATCCGATGAAGAACAACAGTGCACTAAGCACAAAGAAACATTCTACTGGTATCATACGTTATTCCTCCTTGCTTTTGATACGTGAAACGACGAGTCCGCCGATGATGCATGCCAACAGGAACAGCGAGATAAACTCGAAAGGAAGCACATAGCCATCCTCACCGGCACTCATCAACTGGGTACCGAATTCCGTCATACTCATCTCCTCATCAGCCAACTGTTCAAACTGATTGATAAACTGATGCTTCAGCAACACGACAACAACGGTTGCAAAGCCTGCGAGAGCTGCCAAACAGCCAGCAACCACACGACTACCTTTCAAACGCTCTTGCAAACCCTGAAGTGTATGCTTGGAAACCAACTGGATAGCGAAAATATAAATCATCGTGATACCTCCTGCATAGATGCTGATCTGGGCAGCACCTAAGAAGGTATAGTCGAGCAGGAAATAAAGCCCGGCTACTCCGAAGAGCACGAACAGCAATGCTGTTGCTGCACGCATGATGCGCTTCGTTACAACGCTGTAAATGGCTGATGCCAAGATTACAACGGTGAGAATCGCAAAAAGAATGATGTTTGCCATACTTTTCTCTCCTACTTCTTTTTCGTATTAAACTTACCGATTGTCAGCGGAGCGCCGCCATCAATGAGATTTGGCAGAGAGCCACCCTCATAATGTTCCTTGTCTAAGTGAAGAACCAAGGAACCACGCTCGAATACGCTGTTCTCAAAATCATTTGTAAACTCAATGGCGTCGAAGTTGCAAGCATTCGTACACAACTGGCAGAACATACAGTCACCAAGATCGTACTGATAATCTACCAACTGGCGCTTTTTCTTACCTTCTTCATTCGTCACCATCTCTGACAGTATCTTGATGGTGCCATTCGGACATGCCTTCTCGCACATGGTGCAAGCCACACACTTATGACTGCCGTCCTCATTGCGCTTGAAGACCAGACGTCCGCGATGACGCTTTGCCACATGAAGTGTCGTCTTCCGGTTTTCAGGGTATTGCTCGGTTGACTTCGGAGTGAGGTATTCCTTAAAGGTCACCTTCAATCCTGTTGCCAATGTCTTCAGACCATTCGCTATACCGCCGAAATATGATTGATTATTTTCCATTGTCATTACACCTTATTATATATATAGTTCAAAAGCCACTACTACCGTCATCAGCACTAAATTGAGCAATGCCAATGGCATGAGGTATTTCCATTCAAGTTTAAGAATCTGATCGATACGCAAACGGGGATACGTCCAGCGAATCCACATCAGGACCCAAACAAGGAAGAAGGTCTTACCCAAGAACCATACGACACCTGGGATATCATTCATCACATTGTCGAAACCTTCCACACCGATATTGATGGGTGCCCAACCGCCCAAGAAGACGGTTGCGGCAAGTCCTGATATGACAAACAGATTAAGATACTCTGCCAGATAGAAGAAGCCAAATCCCATACCGGAATATTCGGTATGATGACCAGCTGTCAGCTCACTCTCGGCTTCTGCCATATCGAACGGGCCACGATTGGCTTCCGCATTTCCTGCAACAAGGAATACCAGGAAAGCAATGATTGCCGGAAGGTGACCCTGAACGATGAGCCAGTTCCAAGGCCCTGTCTGTGCTTCCACAATACCACTCATCTGCATGGTGCCTGTCAGTATCACGGCCGTAATCAGACACAGGCAGAGTGACATCTCGTAGGAAATCATCTGCACGGCTGCACGCATCGCAGAGATAACGGAATACTTATTGTTACTACCCCATCCAGCAAGGAAGATACCAACGACTCCGATACTGGAAATCGCTGTTACCAGAAAGATTCCCACATTGAAATCCAGAATGGAAGCACCATTGTTCCAAGGCAGGAACGAGAATGTTCCTACAGAAGCAGTAATCACTAAAAAAGGTGCGAGGAAATAGAGCAACTTGTCGGCTTTGTCAACAACGAAGATTTCCTTGATGAGCATCTTCAGCACATCGGCAAACACCTGCAAGATTCCCCAAGGACCTACTCGCATCGGGCCTAAACGACACTGGAAATAGGCGCAGACCTTTCGCTCCATGAATATCAGCGCGATAGCCAATAGCGCATAGCCCACGATGATGAGCAAGCCTATCACTACGCACTCTATCAGTATCGACCATAAATCTCCCAATCCCAACGTATTGCGGAGAAGTTCGTCGAACCATTGTGTGATAATACTAAAATCAAACATATCTTATTTTTCTTTTTATCTGTCTATATCAGGAATGACGAAATCGATAGCGGCACCCGTTGTCACAAGGTCGGCAATCTTCTGACCTCGCAACATCGGATCGAGTGCACCAACGAGAGAAAGTCCCATTGGACGCATCTTCAGACGATACGGACTCTTGTCACCCTTTGAGTCTATATACACGCCAAACTCACCGCTGGCACCTTCAACAGAGAAGTACCATTGTCCTTCCGGCACTTTAATAATCGGTTTCTGCTTCACATAGAAGTCGCCTTCCGGAATGTTGTCGATGAGCTGTTCGATGATGTTCAGACTTTGATACATTTCTGCAATATGGATATTATAACGCGCCATACTGTCACAAGTGGTGTCTGTAATCTGCTCCCACGCTATCTTGTCGTACATATCGTATGGATGCGACTTGCGCACGTCGTTCTTCCATCCGGCAGCACGTCCGGCAGGACCTGTCACACCATAGTTGATACAGTCTTCGAGTCCCATCACACCGACATTCTCAAAACGCTGATGGGTGATAACGTTGTCACCAAACACATCAACATATTCTTGAATCATAGGCTTCAAATATGCAACCAAAGCCTTTACATTCTGAACAAAATTCGGATCGATGTCGTCTTGCAAACCACCGATGCGGTAATAGTTCTGAATCAAGCGGCCACCAGTGGTCTCTTCCATAACATTCAGCACATGTTCACGGTCACGCATACAGTACAAGAAAGCTGTCAAGGCACCCAAGTCCTGCGCGCAGCAACCACAATACAAAAGGTGTGAGTCAAGACGCTGCAACTCGTCCATGATTGTACGTACATATTTTATACGGTCAGTCAGTTCGATTCCCATCGCCTCCTCGATGACACCAACCAACGCATGACGATGCATCATTGCTGACAAATAATTCAGACGGTCAGTCAACGCAAGGGTTTGTGGATAGGTATAGCTTTCACACATCTTCTCAATACCACGATGAATATAACCCAGATGAGGATAGATGCGCTTTACCGTCTCACCATCAAGGACTGTCTGCAAACGTAGCACACCGTGAGTTGACGGATGCTGAGGACCGATATTAATGACATAGTCGTCTTCTGTAAACAAACGGTTCTGCTTGCATACGAGTTTGCCATCTTTCAACGAATACTCGCAACCATATTCTGTTTCCACATCATCGGCAAGTGTATAGCTGTCGTCAAACTGCCAATCCTTGCGGAACGGATAACCTTTAAAATCATTCCGCAGGAACAGACGACGCATATCAGGATGTCCGAGAAACTTGATGCCGTAGAAGTCGAACACCTCACGCTCTAGAATATCGGCAACCTTCCACAACATGCTGACCGTAGGAATGACATATTCTACAGCAGCATTGTTGCTACTCACCTGACGGGCAATCGTCTTCACGGTAGTGCGCTCGTGGGTATCGGTATTCTCCAGAATATAAATACATCCCAATCCTTCTTCTCCGAAGTCCTCACCAATAATGGTAACGAGGTAATCGAAATGCTTTTTCTCCTTCAGCTCTTGCATCTTTGCTGCAAAACTGTCAAATTCGAATATCTGATTCTCTAATTTCATTTCGTTTCCTCCTCTGCTTTGGGGTTATTATCAGATTTCTTCAGTTCCTCCACAAACGTCTCCGGCACTTCAGTCACCACGATAGGTTCCTTTTTCTTCCAACCGGAGGCAATTGCCTCATTCGAAAGGCCCAGCACCTGTTCTTCCTTCGTCTGTTTGTGATTGGCACCGCCGAAGAACTTCTCCACTTTCACCTTACGCTGCAATTGCATCATACCGTAAAGGATGGCTTCTGGACGAGGAGGACAACCTGGAATATATACATCTACAGGAACAATCTCGTCGATACCTTTTACCACATGATAGCTCGACTTGAACGGACCGCCGCTGATCGCACATCCACCGACAGCAACCACATACTTCGGTTCTGCCATTTCATCGTACAAACGCTTGAAAGCTGGAGCCATTTTGTGGGTAATCGTGCCTGCTGTCATGATCAGGTCTGCCTGACGGGGTGAGTTGCGCGTTACCTCAAAGCCGAAGCGTGAGAAGTCATAGCGAGCACAACCTACTGCCATAAACTCAATACCACAGCAGGAAGTACCGAAGGTCAGCGACCATAGGGAATTAGAACGGCCCCAGTTGATGAGCTGATCTAATGAACCCGTAATCACGTTTACACCACCTTCATGTAATTCCTCGATAATACTTTCCAAACTGTCATTGTCCTTGAATTCCTCGTAGGGAATACTCTTGATCTTTGGCCTATGGCCTACATTCTTCGACATTGTCGAAGATGGCTTCTTTACTTCCATTCTAAAGCTCCTTTCCGCCAAGCATACGCTAAGCCAAATACCAATACTAACATAAAGAAACCGATTGTGAACAAACCGCTCACACCAAGATCTTTAACGACAACCGCCCAAGGATACAGGAAAACGGTCTCCACATCGAACATTAGGAAAAGGAGGGCAAAGAGGTAGAAACCGATATTCATTGGCAACCAAGAGGTTCCATGTGTCGGAATACCGCACTCAAAGGGTTCTCCTTTTACCGTATTGTAGGAACGGGGACCCAATAATTTGGCCATCACATAGGCTGCAACAACCAAAAATGCTGCCGTTATCAAGACGGTAATGAATAAATAAAATACTGACATATTTATGATAATTAATAATTGTCTCTCTTAAAACGGCTGCAAAGTTAGTAATAATTTATAAATTATTATTTATTTCCCTTTCAATATTTTTTGTATTTCGTTTTTTTTGACTACTTTTGTACGCATGAAACGAGCGATTATCATCGGTGCCTCATCAGGTATCGGACGACAAGTAGCACAATTATTGGTACAAGACGGATGGCACATAGGACTTGCAGCCAGGCGTATTGACAAGTTAAAGGAACTCAAACGCATCAACGAGGAGCGGGTGAAGACAATAGAAATGGATGTTACTAAACAAGAGGCAACCACACAACTGCGCACACTTATCTCGCAGTTAGGCGGTATGAACTTGTTCTTTTATGCGGCAGGTATCGGCAAACAGAACCCAATGTTGGACGAACAGATAGAAATAGGTACCACAGAGACAAATGCCTTGGGTTTTACCAGAATGGTGGGAGAAGCTTTCCGATACTTTGCAGAACGGACAGGCGGACATATTGCGATCATCAGCTCCATCAGTGGTATAAAAGGATTAGGACCTGCGCCCTCCTACTCTGCTACGAAAGCACTTCAAAGTACCTATCTTCAAGCTTTGGAGCAATTGGCTAACAGCCGTAATCTGAACATCGCATTTACTGATATCCAACCAGGATTCGTACAAACAGACTTGCTCTTCCCTCAAAACAGCGAGATGAACGAAAGTGATGCAAGACAGTATCCGATGCTGATGACTGCACAAAAGGTTGCCAAACAAATCGTCAAAGCCATCTATAAGAAGCGTCATAAAGTTGTCATCGACTGGCGGTGGAAGTTACTGACAAGTTTATGGCGTTGTATTCCGAATGCAGTTTGGAGAAAACTCAATCTGCTGCGGCAATAGCATGATAGGCTAATAATCCTTCTATAGGTGCTTTCAGTACCTTTCCTAAGGTGATGTCTTCGCGCCGACAAGCTTCCATCAGTTCTTCCTGATAATAATAGGCGATGCTGCCCACACTATGGAAAGGTAAATCCGGCCTTTTATACGGTAGGATATTCTTCTGAATAAATTGCTGGAAATTGCCTATAACAAGTTCTCTGACAGTCTGATCGTCGAGATGTTGGTGAATGAATGCTGAGATACTTGCCAGGAAACGGTTCGCCATCGGTTGACGATACACCTTCTGAATCACATCCATATAGGTTAAATTGGCCGACTGTAGGAATTTCTCTTTGATGTCTTGTGAAAGTGAACCTTTGAAAATTGCGTTCAGAAAAATTTTTCCTAACACAGCTCCACTTCCTTCATCGCCAAGAATATAACCTAAAGGAGGAATATTTCTGACGATTTCCTTTCCATTATACAAACAGGAATTGCTGCCTGTTCCTAAGATACCGACAAGACCTTCACTGTTGCCACATAGGGCACGAGCAGAAGCAAGCAAGTCGCTGTAAACATGAATATTGTCTATTGATAATTGAAGTGTTTCTTTTAACACAACTTCTACCCTTCCCTTATATACTTCTGTACATCCAGCACCATAGAAATATACTTCAGAAACCTTGATATCTTTTGACAATTTTGGCAGCAGCTCGTCTGCAAAGATTTGTCGAATCTCTGCTTCTTCCTGATGAACAGGATTAATACCTTGTGTTGAAAATCTTGTATCCGTTCCTAAACACCAGTCAGTTTTCGTACTTCCGCTATCAGCAATCAGTCTCATGTTTGTCTCTATAATTAATTTTCGCCGACAAAAATACACAAATTATCCGAAAGCATCAAGAAAGAGCAGAAAAATAAATGCGTTTATTTTGTTCTTCTCTCAACTTTCACTAACTTTGTCGCCATAAATAAAATAAGGTATGTTCAAGAAACTATTCTTTATAGGTATATGGGTGATGTGCTTTGCTATGCAGGCACAGGCCGTTTTGAAGGAAAAAGATATCAACAGTTCTTTGGCTGTGTTGCGTCATGAGTTGACCACATACCATCGTGAGCAGCAGGACCGTTTGCATGGTGCGAAGATACAAAGCGAACAGGCATTGAACCGCCTGAAGGAAATTATGCTCCGTTCGGCACAGAACTCGTTGATGCTCTATTCGCAAAAGACTGATTATGTGTTCGACCTCACTTATGCTTGTAACGAGGCAACGGAACAATACAAAGAATTCCAGAAACAAATTGCGCCTTTCAAGGAATATGTGAACCGCAGTTCATCAGATATCGCCCGCTACGATTCGCTCATCGATGTGTTGAGCAAGATGCCCGTCAGACAACTGTCTCCGCAGGCAAAATGCGACCGTGATGTGTGTCTGGCTTTAGCGGTTAACATTCGTCGAATGCTCATCGACAACAATGAGGCGCTGAAAGAAAATATGGTGTGGTATAACTTTACAGAGCGACAGCTGAAAAACCTGAACGACTACGCCAACAAACGTTATCAAGAGATACAGGTGAATATTTTCCGCAACGGAGGCACCAACTATTTCAAGATGCTTTCTGAGATGAACTGGAGATGGTTGGAGGCGCGAGCGGCAATTGCAGAGAAATATACGCCCACAAACATGGTGAAATCACAATGGGATGTGAAATGGATTATCGGCTTGTTTATAGCGCTAGTAGTCTATACGATTATTTCATTGGCGATAAATTTCATCGGCATCAGGTATTTATTAACTTATCTGATGAAATTTAAGATGTTCAAGGGGATACAAGAAGGATTCCTGAAAAAACGTACTTGTATCATGCTGGCAACATCGGTGGTAACCCTCGCCATCATTTTAGGTATATTGCGCATGACGTTGGAGCAGAACTTCGTGATGATGGCCAGCAACCTACTGATCAGCTATACGTGGCTGTTGGCTGTTATCCTCATCTCCATGCTGTTTCGAATCGACAGCACACAAATCAAGAATGCATACCGCATCTATTCCCCCTTGTTGTTGATAGGACTGATTGTTATTATCTTCCGTATCGTACTAATCCCTAACGAGATTGTCAACGTACTATTTCCACCGTTACTACTGATTTGTACATTGTGGCAATGGAGCATGACAAAGCACCACAAGCAGCAAATTCCCCGATTTGACCGATACCTCGCTTACATTTCGCTGATGGTATTCATCATCAGCCTCGTTTGTTCGTGGTTGGGCTACACCCTGTTCAGTGTACAGCTACTCATCTGGTGGATTATGCAGATGACCTGTATGCTTACGTTGGAATGTGTGCGCGACTGGCTGAACGATTATCGTAAACGGAAGAAAATCAGCGAACAGCCTATCACCGAGAAATGGCGCTTCCAACTCGTTTACTTCGTGGTGATGCCCATTCTCATGGTGTTCTCAGTTCTTCTCAGCGTATATTGGGCTGCCGACGTTTTCAACTTAGGATCATTGACATGGGATGTATTCAAGACTCCTTTCATCGACACACCTCACCTGAAGATGAGTCTCTTCAGTATTTCACAGGTCATCGTCTTATTTATCATATTCAACTACCTGAACCACACCTTCAGGGCTTTGGTGAAACAATACTATAGAAAGATCGATCCGACGACGGCGGAAAGTCGCTCCGTGATGATTATCAACGTCTTACAGGTCGTCATCTGGGGTATTTGGCTACTTCTTGCCCTCGCCATCCTCAACGTATCAAATACGTGGCTGGTTGTCATCTCAGGCGGTTTGTCAACGGGTGTGGGTTTCGCGATGAAGGATATTCTGGAAAACATCTACTACGGTATCTCGCTGATGGCAGGACGCATCAAGGTAGGCGACTGGATAGAATGTGACGGCACGAAAGGAAAGGTCTCGTCTATCAGCTATACCAGCACACAGATAGAAGCCATTGACGGCTCAGTCATCGCGTTCACCAACTCACAGCTCTTCACGAAGAACTACAAGAACCTGACGAAGAATCACGGCTATGTGCTTTGCATGATTCCTTTCGGTGTTGCTTATGGCACAAATATGAAAGAGGTGATTACACTGATTGAAGATACTGTCAACAGTTTGAACCACCCAGCTTTTGAGAAAGACAAAAAAGCAAAAGTGGTCTTCACAGAATTTGGCGACAGCAGCATCAACTTCAAACTGCTGTGCTGGGTGGAGGCAATCAAACAAGTCTATACGGTCAGCGATGTAATGGAAACGATCTACGACACGCTGAACAAGCACAATATTGAAATTCCATTCCCGCAAAGAGATATTCATGTGATTACGCAGTCGGAAGACAAAGATACGCCCAAACTGCCAAAAACAGATTGATATTTAAAAGGCGCATTATCTTTAAAAAAGCAATCCTATTGCGTTTTCTATAGACGAATTGAAAGAGGCTGAAAATATTTTCATTTTCGGCCTCATCTTTTTGAATAATTTCCTTTGACGAATGCCAGTTTTTTTATACATTTGCCGAAAGATTTCAACAAGCTCCGATATGGTGTACATTTCCTTGCCGGAAGGCGCATCTGCCAATAACCCAACCAAAAACAAAAAGCCAAGAGAACTTCCCTTCTATTTGGCGATGGAGGAGTATGTCGCCAGAAATATCCAAGAGGAAACATTTTTTATGTGGCAGGTAGAGCCGACCGTCATCTTCGGACGCAACCAGCATCTGGAAAGTGAAGTGAATGTGGATTACTGCCGAAAGCACCAAATCAAGATGGTACGTCGTAAGAGTGGTGGCGGGTGCGTCTATGCTGACCGAGACAACGTCATGCTGTCGATGATTACCTGCGACGAGAAAGTTGACTTTGCTTTCAACCGCTTTGTCAACGCTATCCTGTTGGTGCTCCACAAAATGGGAATCGAAGCAACAGGCACCCATCACAACGACATCCTAATCGGCAACAAAAAGGTAAGCGGTACTGCGTGCTACCATCTACCTGGACACAGCATCGTACACAGCACCCTACTCTACGACACGAATATGGAGCACATGCTGCACGCCATCACACCCAGTGCTGAGAAACTGCAGTCGAAAGGTATTCAGAGCGTACGGCAACGCATCACCTTATTAAAAGATTACACACAGCTGACGCTCGATGAAGTGAAAGCGCTCATCCGTCAAACCCTATGTTCTGGCGAACGGATACTGATCGATGATGATGTGCATGCTATCGAAGAAATAGAAAAAGACTATCTGAAAGAAGAATTTATTCACCTCATTTAAATATCATCAAGCCTATATGGATACAAAGAAAACATGTCTGTATGACAAACACGTTGAACTGGGAGCACTGATGTCTCCTTTTGCTGGTTTCGATATGCCCATTCAGTACACGAATATCGTTGACGAACACAATGCCGTACGAAATGCCTGCGGCGTATTCGATGTCTCTCATATGGGAGAAGTGCTCGTTACGGGTCCTGATGCTGAGCGCTATGTCAACCACATCTTCACCAACGATGTCAAGGATATACCCAACGGAAAAATTCTCTACGGCATGATGTGCTACGAAAACGGCGGAGTCGTTGACGACCTGCTCGTCTATAAGATGGGTGAAAACAACTTTTTCATCGTCATCAATGCTGCTAATATCGACAAGGACGTAGCGTGGATGAAGCAACATGCGCAGGGATTCGAAATATCGCTGATGCATCAGTCGGATGACTACGGACAACTGGCTGTACAAGGTCCTGAGAGTGAAAAGGTGATGGAAACCGTCTTGAACCTCGCTTGCAAGGAACTGACATTCTATACCTGCAAGACGTTAGAGGTAAACGGTGAAACCATTATCGTCAGTCGGACGGGCTACACAGGTGAAGACGGCTTTGAGATCTATGGCAGCCACGACTTCATTCGCGAGGCTTGGGACAAACTGATGGATGCTGGCGTAAAACCCTGCGGATTGGGTTGTCGCGATACGCTACGCTTTGAGGTAGGTCTGCCGCTCTATGGTGATGAGTTGTCTGCCGATATCTCCCCCATCATGGCTGGCTTGGGATTCTTTGTCAAACTCGACAAAGAGGAATTCATCGGTAAGGAAGCCCTCGTCAAACAGAAGACAGAAGGTGTTGCCTATAAGCTCGTGGGGATTGAACTGGCAGATAAGGCGATTCCCCGTCACGGATATGCAGTCTTGAAAGATGGTGAGCAGGTGGGTGAAGTCACTACTGGCTATCACGCTATCTCTGTTGACAAGAGCGTCTGCATGGCACTGGTCAAAACGGAATATGCGAAACTGGATACTGAATTGGAAATCCAAATCAGAAAGAAAACCTTCCCAGGCAAAGTGGTGAAGAAAAAGTTCTACGAGAAACATTATAAAAAATAAGAACAAGGCCCAAGCCCCTATGTGGCCTCCCCCAAATCGGGGGAAATGAGGGGGGCTTCATTATGTCAAAAGTATTAGAAGGACTCTATTATTCAGAGTCACACGAATTCGTGAAAGTAGAAGGTGAGTTTGGTTACATCGGCATTACTGACTATGCACAGAATGCATTGGGCAATGTAGTTTATGTGGATATGCCGGAAGTGGATGACGAAGTGGAAGCTGGCGAAGAGTTTGGTGCCGTCGAAAGCGTAAAGGCAGCAAGCGACCTGATTTCTCCTGTCAGTGGAACTGTCGTTGAGATCAATGAATCACTTGAAGATGAACCAGAACTGATCAACCAGAATGCGTTCGAAAACTGGATTATCAAGGTTGAACTTAATGATAAGGCAGAATTAGAAAACCTGATGGACGCATCTGCCTACCAAGCATTCATAGAGAAATAAACAAAGAGATGTTCAAATATTTTCCACATACGAAGGAAGACATACAGCAGATGTTGGGTAAAATCGGCGTCGAGTCCATCGATGACCTCTATGCCGATGTGCCTGAAAGCGTGAAGCTGAAACAAGATTATGTCCTTCCGAAAGCCTTCAGCGAGGTTGAATTGCGCAAGCTCTTCGAAGAGATGAGTATGTACAATGAGCCGCTAACTGTTTTTGCAGGTGCCGGATGCTATGATCACTACGCACCATCTGTCGTACAGAACCTCATTGAACGCTCAGAGTTTCTCACCAGTTACACACCCTATCAGGCTGAAATATCTCAAGGTACACTGCATTACATCTTTGAATATCAGTCAATGATGGCAGAACTGACCGGTATGGATATCTCCAACGCATCGATGTATGATGGTGCTACAGCAACGGCGGAAGCTGCGATGATGGCTTTTGCCAGCGCAAAGAAAGCCGACAAGGTACTGGTGTCTGAGACCGTAGATCCGAAAACATTACACGTTGTAGAAACGTATGCCAAATTTCATGGCATCCATATTCAACCGATTGCCTCCAAAGAAGGAGTAACTGACCGCGAAGATTTACAACGACAGCTCGCTGAAGGTGGCGTTGCAGGTGTTATCGTGCAGCAACCGAACTACTATGGTATTGTGGAAGACTATACAGGTTATGCAGATATCTCCCATAAACAGAAAGCTTTGTTCATCATGAACAGCATCGCTGCGGACCTTGCGATATTAAAAACACCTGGTGAATGGGGCGCAGACATCGCTGTCGGAGAAGGACAGAGTTTAGGTATCCCAATGACATTCGGAGGACCTGGAATCGGATATATGTGCTGTACAGAGAAACTTATGCGCAAATTACCCGGACGTATCGTCGGTATGACACAAGACAATCGCGGGCAGCGTGCTTTTGTCTTGACCTTGCAAGCACGTGAGCAACATATCCGAAGACAGAAAGCGACTTCCAATATCTGTTCCAACCAAAGTCTGATTGCACTCTATGTAACCATCTACCTATCTATCATGGGCAAAGAAGGACTCAAAGAGGCTGCAGAGCTATCGTATGGTGGTGCACATTATTTATATGAAGAGTTGTTGAAAACCGGCTATTTTAAGCCAACCTTCAACCAACCGTTTTTCAATGAGTTCTGTTTGACCTATGATGGCGATGTGGAAAAACTGCAGGAAAAATGTACACTGATGGGCTTTATGGCAGGTGTCAAGATTGACGACCACACGATTATGTTTGCTGTTACTGAGCAGCGTACAAAAGAAGAGATTGACGACTTAGTAAATACCATTCAAGCACTGAGGGAGGAAATCGCATGAACAAAGAACTATATGGAAACCTTATCTTTGAACTCTCGAAGAAAGGACGCAAAGGTTATTCATTGCCCCAAAACGATTATGAGTTCCACACGACAGAACTGCCCCAAAACCTTTGCCGTGAGCAGGATGCAGAACTGCCAGAATGTGATGAACTAACAGTTGTACGCCACTATACTAATCTCAGTCACAACAACTTTGGTGTCAACGATGGCTTCTATCCTTTAGGCTCATGTACGATGAAGTACAATCCCTCAATCAATGAGGAAATAGCTGCTCTCAAGGAGTTTGCTGGATTACATCCTCTACAAGATACATCCACTTGTCAATGGGCACTAAACATTTATCATGAAGTTCAGAAAGCATTAGCAGAGTTGACGGGACTTAGCGAGTTTACATTAAATCCATGTGCAGGTGCACACGGAGAGTTGACAGGCCTGATGGTGATTCGTTCCTATCACCAGAGCCATAATGACAATCATCGAACGAAAGTCATCATCCCTGATTCTGCACACGGTACCAATCCAGCTTCTGCAGCTGTCTGCGGATTGGAAATCGTTGAAGTGAAAAGTCTTACTGACGGCACCATTGATCTTGAAAGCCTTAAAGAAGTCATCGCAGCCCACGGCAATGAAATTGCGGCTATGATGATGACTAATCCTAACACTGTAGGAATGTTCGAAAAAAACATTCCTGAGATTGCTCAACTTATACACGATTGCGGCGGACTGATGTACTATGACGGCGCTAATCTGAATCCGATGCTCGGCATAGCCCGGCCTGGCGATATGGGATTCGATGTCATGCACATCAATTTACACAAGACATTCTCTACGCCACATGGTGGTGGCGGACCGGGATGCGGTCCTGTTGGTGTACGGCAGGGATTAGAACCCTTCCTCCCTACTCCGCGCATTGTCTTCAATGAAGAACAAAATGTTTTCACCGTTGTACGACAGACAACAAATAACACGCAACAATCTTTAGGCTCTATTGGTAATTTCTTTGGCAATTTTGGAGTAGTCCTTAAGGCCTATGCTTACATTCTGTCACTTGGCAAAGAGAACATCAAGATGGTGGGTCCACTGGCAACACTCAATGCAAACTATATTAAAGAATCGTTGAAAGACCTGTATGAGCTACCTATTGAAGGTGTATGCAAGCATGAGTTTGTTTTCGATGGTCTGAAAGACAAGTCAACTGGCGTTACCACGATGGACATCGCTAAAAGACTTCTCGATTACGGCTATCATGCACCAACTATCTACTTCCCTTTGTTGTTTCATGAAGCGATGATGATAGAGCCAACGGAAACAGAATCCAAAGAAACTATTGATGCCTTCATTCAAGTAATGCGCATCATCGCACAGGAAGCAAAAGAAAATCCCGAATTGGTAAAAACTGCACCCCATAACACTCCTATCGGTCGTGTTGATGATGTATTGGCCGCCAAACAACCAGTTTTAACGTATAAGCAAATAGGAGCCAGAGATTAGAAACAAAGAGTATGAAAGCTGATCTTATCATAATAGGTAGTGGTCCTGGTGGCTATCGTGCTGCAGAACACGCTGCAAAGAACGGATTACAAGTTATCATCTTTGAACACGAACAGGCAGGAGGAACCTGTCTGAACTGCGGTTGCATTCCTACGAAGAGCTTTTGTTATTCAGCATCACTTGAGCACAAAGACTACACCCAGGCTTTAACTCATAAAAACGAAGTGGTGGAACAGTTGCGTGCTGGTGTAGAACAACTGATGACGATGCCAGGTATCACCTTTGTTAGAGGAACAGCCTCGTTCAAAGATGCAGAAACGGTGGTATGTAATGGAGAAGAATATACTGCTCAGCATATCATGATTGCAACTGGATCAAAACCGAAGTTCCCACCGTTTATAAAGAATTTGCAAAACAAAGAACACCAAGAAGCAAACAACCTGCCAACCATTGTTACCTCAACAGAGTTGCTCGACTACGACCACGTGCCCCAGCGATTGGTGATTATCGGAGCTGGTGTTATCGGCATGGAGTTTGCAAGCATCTTCAACGCTTTTGGTTGTCAGGTTACCATTATCGAATTCCTCAAGGAATGTCTGCCTGCTATCGACAGCGATATAGCCAAACGTCTTCGCAAGTCTATGGAGAAAAGCGGTGTTGAGTTCTACATGCAAGCATCCGTACAACAAATTACCAAAGAAGGAGTTACATTTGAGCGTAAAGGTAAAGCTGAAACCATTCCTGCTGATGTTGTCCTCATTGCAACAGGTCGTCAACCCAACACGGAAGGACTGAACCTGGAAGCTGCAGGCATTGCCTACGACAGGAACGGAATTACGGTTGACCCAGACTCTTTCGAGGTACAATTTATTCCTTCACAAAATAATCCACATTCCTCTAAAATCTACGCGATCGGAGACGTCAACGGACAAACACTTCTGGCTCATGCAGCCACGATGCAGGGCATCAAAGTTGTCAATAATATTCTCAACCGAAAGGATGCTATCCGTTTCGCCATTATGCCTGCCGCCGTCTTCACGACACCAGAGGTGGCGAGCGTAGGAATGACGGAAGACCAATGTAAGGAACAAGGACTTGAATACATTTGCAAGAAAGGTTTATACCGCTCTAACGGAAAGGCACTAGCCATGAATGATACCGATGGTATTCTAAAACTGATTACAACCCCGTTGACAACAGACGGAGGCGGTAAAATCCTCGGATGCCATATAATGGGTGCTCACGCTGCGGACATCGTTCAAGAAATAGTCGTGCTGATGAATTTCGATGCCACCGTCAGACAACTCCGAGATATCGTTCATATCCACCCAACCCTTGGTGAAATCTTACAAACTACAGCCGAAAATTTTTAGTATGAAGGAACAACAATATAAAACTTTTCTGCCGCAACTACAGGCACTCATTGAGGGTGTTGATGATGAAATCAGCATTCTTGCGAATATCTCTGCTGCTCTTCATGCCGAATTCCAATGGTTCTGGACAGGTTTCTATATCGTCAAAACTTCTTTGCACCTCGGTCCATTTCAGGGTACTCCAGCATGCTACACCATTCCATACGGACGCGGTGTTTGTGGAACAGCGTGGAAAGAAAAGAAAACTATTGTTGTCAGGAATGTAGAAGACTTCCCTGGCCATATTGCCTGTTCTGCTCTATCACGTTCTGAAATCGTTGTTCCCATCAAAGACAAACATGGTGATGTACGAGCCGTATTAGATATCGATAGCAAAGAAATCGGAACCTTTGACGATATCGATAAAAATTATCTTGAACAAGTCGCAAAGCTGATAGAGGAAGCTCTATACTAATTTATAAAGATAGATACAACCATTAACAATAAATATAGGCACATGATTACAATTAAGAATCTAAGGAAATCATTCGGCGAGAAGATAGCCGTAGATATTGAGTCGCTGACCATTAATGAAGGTGAGATGGTGGGACTGGTTGGTAACAACGGCGCAGGTAAGACAACGCTCTTTCGATTGATGATTGACTTGCTGAAGGCTGACGAGGGAGAGGTGACGCTGGACCTGACGAATCCCAAGACAGGACAGAAGGAACAGATAAACCCAACTGAGAACGAACACTGGAAGGACTCGACGGGCGCTTATATCGACGAAGGATTCCTGATAGACTTTCTGACGCCAGAGGAGTATTTTGAATTTATCGGTAAGGTGAACAACATGACGTCAGAGGAAATCAACCAGCGCCAGCAAGACTTCACCCAGCTGATGGGCGGCGAAATTCTTGAACAGAAAAAATATATACGCAACCTTTCGGCTGGTAATAAACAGAAGGTAGGTATTATAGCAGCCTTGTTCAACCAACCGCAGTTGGTGATTCTCGACGAACCGTTTAACTTTCTTGACCCCAGTAGTCAGATTATCCTGAAGAAGTCATTGAAGGACTATTGTGAACAGCATGGGGCAACAGTATTGATATCCAGTCATAATCTACAGCATACAATTGATATCTCCACCCGCATCATCTTGATGGAGCACGGCAAACTGATTAAAGACTTGCCCAATGAGAATGGGAGCGCAGAAAATGAATTGGAAGCTTACTTCAACTTATAAAAATCATCCCCAATAGTAGGTATTTTGCAGAAGACTGCACCCATTCTTTCAGCATTTTTCACCTTTTGTTGTACTTTTGCAACAAGATAGAAAATTAAAATGAAATTATCTGAACTGAAAACTCACGAGAAAGGCGTTATAGTGAAAGTAGCTGGACACGGCGGCTTCCGCAAACGCATTATCGAAATGGGCTTCATCAAGGGCAAAGAGGTAGAAGTGCTTCTTAATGCTCCCCTGCAAGACCCGGTGAAATATAAAATCATGGGCTATGAGGTGTCGTTGCGACACAACGAAGCTGAAAAGATTGAGGTAGTTAGATACGATGATTTAACCGACCTGCCAACATCCAACACCCAACAACCGACAATTAGTACCCAACAATCGGAACCCAGATCCCTGTACACAACACCAGACACTCAACCCTTTGGGGAAGTAGAAAAAACCTTCCTGCATAGCTCCTTCAAGACGATTAATGTAGCATTAGTAGGAAATCCAAATTGCGGAAAAACTTCCCTCTTCAATTATGCGAGCGGCTCGCATGAGCGTGTAGGCAATTATTCGGGTGTGACCGTCGATGCCAAAGAGGGATATGCGAATTATGAAGGCTATCATTTCAACATCGTAGATCTACCTGGCACTTATTCTCTGTCGGCATATTCACCTGAAGAACTATATGTACGCAAACAGATTATCGAGAAAACGCCTGATGTAATCATCAACGTTATCGACACCAGTAATCTGGAACGTAACCTATACCTCACCACCCAACTCATCGACATGAACCTGCACATGGTATGCGCTCTGAACATGTTTGATGAAACGGAAGAACGTGGCGACCACGTTGACTACATGAAACTGGGTCAGCTCTTTGGTGTGCCGATGGTGCCAACGGTATTCAAGACGGGACGCGGTGTGAAAGAACTATTCCATACCATCATAGAACTCTTTGAAGCATCACAAAAACCTTCACCAAATTTCTCCTCTGCAAGGGAAGGTCAGGAAGAGTCTCCTTCACCTTTATACCGTCACATTCACATCAATCACGGACATGAGATTGAGAATGGCATCAAGGATATTCAGCAGTATCTAAAGTCTGACGATAATATACGTCTGCACTACTCTACCCGATATCTTGCTATCAAACTGCTGGAAAACGATTCCCAAGCGCTGAAGTTTGTTGGTAACCTGCCTAAAGCCAACGACATCATGAAAGCTCGCGATAAAGCAATGGGGCGCATTAAAGAAGAAACCAATAATGACAGCGAGACCGCTATCATGGATGCCAAATATGGTTTTATCAATGGTGCTTTGCAAGAAGCGGGCTATCATACTGGCGACCTAAAAAACACATATCAGCTGACACACTTGTTAGACCGCATCATCACTCATCAATGGTTTGGATTTCCTATCTTCATTGCCTTGATATGGTTGATGTTTGAAACGACATTCTCCATAGGACAGTATCCGATGGACTGGATAGAAGCAGGTGTTGAGTGGCTGGGCAACCTGTTATCGACAACAATGTCCGAAGGTCCCGTCAAAGCAATGCTCATCGATGGTGTCATTGGAGGTGTGGGGGCCGTCATCGTCTTTTTGCCACAAATATTAATTCTATATACCTTCATCTCTTTTATGGAGGATTCCGGCTATATGGCCCGTGCTGCATTCATCATGGACAAACTGATGCACAAGATGGGACTACATGGGAAATCGTTTATACCGCTTATTATGGGATTCGGTTGCAATGTTCCGGCTGTGATGGCGACACGAACGATAGAAAGTCGTCGGTCGCGTCTCATCACCATGCTGGTATTGCCGATGATGAGTTGTTCGGCACGATTACCTATATACATCATGATTATCGGTACATTTTTTGCGGCGAAATACCGTTCTTCTATGATGATTTCGCTCTATGTTATTGGTATTATTATGGCTATCATCGTGAGCCGTGTACTTAGCCAATTCGTTATCAAGAAAGAAGACGCCCCTTTCGTGATGGAACTACCACCCTACCGTTTTCCCACATGGAAAGCTATTGTGAGACATACCTGGGAGAAAGGCAAGCAATACTTGAAAAAGATGGGAGGCATCATCCTTGTTGGAAGTATCATTGTATGGGCATTGGGGTATTTCCCTCACAACGACAGTCTGAGCAACCAAGAACAGCGTGAACAAAGCTACATCGGACAATTAGGAAAAACCATCGAACCTGTTTTCCAACCTCAAGGTTTTGACTGGAAACTGGATATCGGTCTGCTCTCTGGTGTGTTTGCTAAAGAAATTGTGGCATCAACAATGGGTGTGTTGTATAGTGGTGATGATAGTTTTGGCGATGATGACACATATAGTGATGATGATATCAAATACACGCATCTGAGACAACAGATGACCGCTGATGGCATCACGCCTATCACTGCATACGCCTTCCTGTTGTTTGTATTGCTCTATTTCCCTTGTATCGCCACCATCGCTGCAATCAAGGGAGAAACAGGTTCGTGGAAATGGGCAATCTTCGCAGCAGGATACACAACAATTCTCGCATGGATTGTTAGTGCCGCCTTCTATCAAATAGCTATGCTGTTTTAATGAAGTCGCGTATAAAAATCATTCAAGGAACCACGCGGTATGCCCAACTCTACAAGCCGGTCGAGTTGTTTGCGTGCTTTCTTTTTCCTTCCGAGCGTTATTAATACATCGGCATAAGAAAGGATATAATCAGTATTGGTATGATCGCGCAAAATAGCTTCCTCATAATCGTAGGAAGCCAACTCATACTTTCCTCGTTCCACTTCCATACCTGCACGAGCGGCATAAGCAAGGGCACTATCTGGGAACTGACTTACCAATAGGTTCATCTGATCCATTGCCTCCGTATAGTGCCGGTCTTTCTGATTCAGCAAGGCATATCCAAGCTGTATTTCAAAATTACCGGGTACCAACCGAATAAGGTTTTGGTAATCCAAACGAGCGAAGTTATATCGTCCCAGTTTTTCATTGACAAAAGCACGATAATATAACGCTGCAATATTGTCTGGTTCCTTACGTAACACACGATCATAATCGTCCTTGGCATATTGCCATTGCTCCAGTTCAACATTCCACGCTGCTTTTTTCAAACGCAAATCAACAGAATCAGGATGATATGCTAATGCATCCGTTGCTGCAGCTAAGGAGTCACGTAACGCCTGTTTGTCTTGTGCCTGGCCACACAAAACGATCAAAAATAAAAATATAAATAACAATATTCGTTTCATCATCTCAATACGAAATGCTTAGCTATCAGTTATTCTTGATATAATCCACTATCCACGCACCTACTTCCTTCGTTCCGTATGCTACACCACCTTCTACCTGTATCTCCGGTGTACGTACATGAGCATCCAAACTGGCATCTACAGCTTGACGGATGAGGGTTCCTTCTTCTTTCAACTCAAAATACTCCAACAACATAGCTGCGGATAGAATCTGAGCGATTGGATTGGCTATATTCTTTCCTGCTGCCTGAGGCCAAGAACCATGAACAGGTTCAAATACAGGTGTACGTTCACCTGTTGACGCAGATGGGAGTAGTCCCATAGAACCACTGATGCAGGAACCTTCGTCTGTGAGAATATCTCCAAATGTATTTTCTGTCACCAATACATCAAAGAAAGTGGGTTCAGCTATCATACGCATTGAGGCATTGTCAACAAACATATAATCTGTGGTGACATCAGGATACTGAGGTTCTATTTCTTTAGCTACCAGGCGCCACAACCTACTGGAGGCAAGCACGTTTGCTTTGTCAACAACCGTCAGATGATGGCGGCGGCGGCGCGCATAATCGTATGCAACTTTTAAGATACGTTCTATTTCCGGACGTGTATAGTAATTGGTATCGTAAGCTTTGTTGTAATCTTGGTATTTCTCACCAAAATACATACCGCCAGTCAACTCACGAATACAAATGAAGTCGGCTCCTTTAACCAATTCTGTTTTCAGAGGACTCATGTGTAACAGACAATCAAAAGTCTGGACAGGACGGATGTTGGCAAACAGACCTAACTTCTTACGCATAGCTAATAAACCCTGTTCAGGGCGAACTTTCGCAGTTGGATCATTGTCGTATTTTGGGTCACCAACAGAAGCAAAGAGTACTGCATCGGCATCAAGGCAGATTTGAAATGTCTCCTCTGGGAACGGATCACCTACTTCGTCGATGGCATGTGCCCCAACCAATGCTTCCTTGTATTCTATTTGATGTCCGAACTTCTCAGCTATAGCATCCAACACTGCAATGCCTTGTTTCATAATTTCCGGTCCGATACCATCACCGGAAAGAACAGCAATTTTTAATTTCATAAACTATATTTTAACGATAAATGAATTTCTTGACTTAACTCTCTACTTCAAAAATATTCAACATCTTGAATGTTGCCTTGATGGCCGCTTCTGTTTGGTCAGCATCCAAGCCGCGCGTTCGCAATAGTCTCCCATCATCCATCTGCCAAGTGATGACCGTTTGTACAAGAGCATCCGTGCGACCTCCAGGCGGAATAGACACCTGATAATTGGCAAGAATAGGAAACGTACGATTCATATACTTACGATAGATAAACCGCATCGCTTTTACAAAGGCATCATACTGACCGTCTCCGGTAGCACCTGCCTCATACTGTTTACCATTGATTTCTACTCGTACATTGGCACCTGGTTTCAATCCATAGGCGGTAGAAACAACATAACTGACAAGTTTCACCCTATCTTCGGGTGCATCATGCTTTAACACATCGCTGACAATATATGGCAAATCATCCTGGGTAACAATTTCTTTCTTGTCACCCAGTTCCGTGATACGTTTGGTCACACGTTTGGTCTGTTCCGGAGTCAGTTCCAACCCTAATTCCTTCAAATTCTTCGCAATATTGGCTTTGCCAGAATTTTTGCCCAAAGCATACTCCCGACGACGGCCAAAGCGTTCTGGCACTAAGTCGTTGCAATACAAATTGTCTTTGTTGTCACCGTCGGCATGAACGCCTGCAACCTGTGTAAACACATTCTCACCAACAATCGGCTGATTGGGAGCAATGGCAATACCGCTATAGCCTTCTACCAATCGGGAGATATCTCCCAATCGGCTCTCATCAATATGTGTTATCGCTTGGAAATGATCTTTCAGAATCACTTGCACACTGGATAAAGGTGCATTGCCGCAA